>Ga0114982_1001233_pt1 | contig 12748 bp, 13 predicted proteins | sample Shrwel_input2_FT_FD_87183 | JGI IMG/M metagenome (GOLD analysis project Ga0114982, IMG submission 87183) | Subsurface microbial communities from deep shales in Ohio, USA - Utica-3 well 1 S input2 FT | ecosystem: Environmental > Aquatic > Deep subsurface > Shale gas/oil reservoir > Produced... | reverse complement strand
TTCGGAGCCCCTATAAAAATCATATGTAGCAGGCTAGCTGGGCAGAAATTCGCTATACGTGCAGCATGTTGAAAAACCCCAATTTTTCAGTGCCTTTGTGATAAAAGAGAAAAAGTGAGATCGGTTGTATTTGTGATAATACAGTGAGTAGCAATGATAATGATGCGAGGAAAACGACTGATTTGTAAGCGCGTTAATTATATCGAAGTAAATGAGAATGTGCGATAGCCGTAAAAAATATACAAATATGATATAAATAATTAGTTTTTATATTTCATGAATAGAATAATGTATTGATAGTACAATTAAGAAAACATTGACATATAATTTTGATGTATTTTTTCGTTAGAGTTTAGATGGGTGACAGAATTTTGATATGGGAGAATTGGATGTATTTTTTGTATTGTCCGATAGAGTAATGTTAATTTGGCATCTTTTTCTTTGGATTGTTTTTGTAGCGTTGCTATTTTGATGTCTTTTTGTGTCATTTCATTTTCTAATGATTTCGCATAGTCAATTATCCGATCTCTGGTTTGGCGTATTTGTTGTTTCAAACTGGATGAGGAAGATTCTGAAAATTAAAAATAATTTTGTTAGGTATTTTTAAATATTTGTTAGAAGAAATTTGAATAAAAATATATTTTATTTATATTTATACCTGATTGTATGTTGTTTGAAGAATGGATGTTATCTTTTTCTGGGTCAATTGATTTTGATTTGTTATTATCATTATCATCATCAGATTCTTTATCCGAAAGAAAGATGTCATCATCATCATCATCATTATCAGCTAGAAGAAAATATAAAATTAGAATTAAAAGTTTTTTTTTAATAATAGTATATATGAATTAATAGTAGTTGTAGAAATAAAAGATAGGATTACCTTTATGTGTGTTTAGAATTTGTCTTATTCTTGTAATTTTCAGATGGCAGATTGGTTCATTTTTTCGGAGATAGTATTGTTCAGAGGTGACAATTTGAATAGAAAGAGATAAATCATGGTGATTAAAATATAAATAATTATTTAATAGTTTCCATGGTTTGTTTTGATTATGATGAATAGATTGAAATATATAGTAGTCTGAAATTTTATCTATTTTTATTTTTATTTCATTGACTATGTTTGGTAAGAGAATTTTATTGGAAGGGGCGTAAATGCACCATCGACAGTCACACGATTCCGTATTAGTAGGAATACGCCAAGAGTGCAATAAATTAATGATATTCATTCTGAAAAAAGTACAAAATAAAGTGTTATTTTACAAGAATCAGTAGGAATTGGGTTATAAAATAGAAATAAAAGTAATTATTTTTATACAAAATATGCGTGATAATAACAATGAATGACTATTTGTTTTTATGGCGTATAATAATATGTTTGCGTAGATTGGTTCTCCAAATTGTATAATATTTACAGTGAGGGCACTGGTGTTTAATTTGACTATGTTCATGTTGAAAATGTAAGAAAAGTTCATTTTTGTCTGGGGCAGTGTGGGTACATTCGGAGCAATTAAGAGATTTTTGTATATGATTTATTTCGATGTGACGTTGAAGATTTGATTTTGTGGGAGATGTAAAACAGCATATATGACAAGCATAACCATGGACAGAATTTATGTGCATGTAAAGTTTGTTGGATAAGTTTGTTTTGTAGTTACATTTTTGACAGTACAATTCGTATGACATTGTAAAAAAATATCTGAAAGGAAGTATTATATATTAAATGAAATGTGATCATAATTAGCAATTATAATTTTACAATTGATTGTTAAGTGTCCAGAGGGTAGTGTAATAGTTTTGTTTGTCGGATTAAATAATGTTATTTTAGGAAAACTATCGTTAGAAGATATAACATTTGTATTAGAATATAGATTATATGAGTGTAAACATGGATTCGCTGTTAGGACGCATTGAGAGGGAAGAGAAGTGATGAATAAAAAAGGTAATGTAACATTACAAGATGAGTGATGTTCAACAACAACAATATCAGCATTTTTTACATAAAATGAATTGCAAGATTTTCGGGAGATTAGAAGTTGACCTTCTGTAAAAGGAATAATTCTGATTTTATTAGGATATCCGGTTTTTTCGCATACATCCCATTCCGGAGGTCTTGGTAATGTGATAGAAGGAGGAATTGAAACATCAAACATTGATTTTTGTTCTGAAAAATGTTAATCAATAACACTAATGTTAGAATAGTTTATATTTGAAAAATAACAAAGAAGAGACTCTTTAACAAACATTTTTGCTGGATATGTAATGATTTGAATGTGTACAATGGGTGGAATTTGATATGAATTATCTTCAGATGGGTCTTTCCAACAATCTATTATATAATAATGAGGTAAATAGGCGTAATTAAATAAAGTATACAATCGAGATTTCCAATAAGGGTCTGGTATATGCTCGATTTGATTAAATCCGTATATTGTCAGAGTTTGAGGATTAAGATAGCACTGTTTTATTTCAAATAATGATTTTTCAATGTTGTTGAGTACGATTTTATTTTGAATGTTTTTGATGAGGTTGCCTAATATATATTTGTTGTTTTGTTGCGTTTCTTCTTCTTCTTCTTCTTCTTCTTTTTCTTTTTGATGATGTTGATGTTGATGTTGTTGTTCTTTATTATTTTCTTCGATTAGCATATTTTCCATAGCGGATGTGAGATCGCTGAGGGTATTTGTAGTAGACATTGTTATTTCATGAAAATATATTCTGTAAAAAATAATAAATGAATGATTAGTCTAAATAGGTTATGTTATTGTATTCTTCGGACAAGTATGTATTTAGAGTATTGAATACTTTTATTTGTACATGATGATTTAAAAGATACATGATGATACGAGAAGGTTGTTGAATATCATCTACGAGTCCTTCATCAGACGGATCAGCGTCTTCATAATTTTCATCAGGATGCGGCGCACAGTCCAGAATCCAGAAATATGGGATTTTAGCTTCAAAAAGAAGACGATTAAGTTTAGGTTTCCAATTTGTTTTAACATGGGGTCTGAGGTTTTGAATTCCATTAATGGTAATAATATGAGGTCCCATTACTTTATGTTCCAGTTCCGCGAGTTGCGCTTGAATTCTATTAATATGGAAGTCGAAGTCGGCTTGGTTCCAGGCCGGCGAAAGAGGTGGAGGAGGTCCGGGTGGAGAAGGAGGAGATGGTGGTGGGGTGATATGATGATTTGTAAATTCTTCTAGTAAATCATTGATTTCCATGTTTTCGTGGGAGTGGGTACGATCGGAGAGTTCATAGTATGGTAGAGATCGGGTATTTGGATCTAGCGGTGCCATATTTTTTTTTGTATAAAAAATTTTTTTTCTGAAAAAAATTACATTTTTGTTGATTAAATCAAACGTTTAGTTATCCACGGATGAAGATTTAATTCGTTAAGATTAATACGGTTAGATTTAGATAGGATCCGTTTTATTAGAACGAGAACATCAATAGATATTTTTTGGGTATGTGATGGGATGCATACAGGTTTATAAACAGCATCGATAGATGATTTAAAGGGTTTCATATTGAATAACATTTCATAAAGGATTAGTCCTAAAGACCAGGTATAAAGTCCATCAGCAGTATACTTGTTATATTGGAAATATTCTGGTGGGGTTATATCATCATTTAATTGAGATGTGAATTTATCCTTTTCGGAATTAAATTGAGATGCTGAATTAAAATTTCCGATTTTTATTTTATTGTTTTTAATATTAATAAGTATGTTGCTGGGTTTAAGTTTTCTATGTAGAATATGAATTTGATAGCAATGAAGGGCTGTGTTAGATAATTGTTTGAAAATAGTATGAGAAATTTTTTCTGAAAGAGGCCCTTCAATTTTTAAAAAGTGTTGAAGACTCATGTGTCCAAAATATTCCATTACAATAAATTGTATATCACATTTTATTTTAAAGCTGTCTAGATATGTTATAATTCCGGGAACATGTTGTAATTTTTTAAGAATAGACACTTCTTTACATGTTTTATTTTCGGAATTGTAAATCGACTTGATAATAACTTTTTGGTGGTTTTTTCTGTTGTATCCATAAGCCACCGCATTGAATTCTCCTCGGATAAGAGTCTTCTTTAAGTAGTACTTGTCAGTAAATCGTTGAACTTCAGGTAAATGAGAGTTGAATTGTATTCTATCCAATGCGCAGAAAGCCATTTTCTATTTGTTATATCTGAAATTTTTTTTGTTTTTTAAAGTATAATAACGAACAAATGAACAATGAACAATGAACAATGAATAAAATAATAATAATAATAATAATAATAATAATAATAATAATAATAGTTTTTGTTATAATTTTAATGGTAGGCTACCAGTTGACGATACAAAATATCGTTTGTTTGGAACATAGTCTGAAAATATGTTTTTACTCATATGAGTTTTGAAAATAACGAAATCAGGAGATTTAAAAAAGATATTGTATGCAAGATAAGGTAATTTTTTGTAGTCAATGTTTTGTTCATGAAATTGTTTTTGAAAGTTGGAGTTAAGTCCTTTCATATGAGTTAAATATGTTTTATTGGATTTGTTATAGAGTCTGTAACATTTTTCTGCTAGATATTCTCCGCATTCATAAAACCCTTCTTCCACCCATACGCCCGATATTTTATTTGATCCATTTTCAAAGTGTTTAGTAAACAATGATTTGAATAAGGGTCTTAGAGAAGGGTCCACATTTTCTTCGATGTTTTTATATTTGACTAAGAAATGCGCACTGTCAGTATCCATATATAACAATTGAGAGAGTTTCGGATTTAAAAATTTTAATAGAAAGTAAAGTCTTTTTAAAAGAATGATTTTGCTATTAAATAAAATGTAACATCCAACATGTCCTAAAAGAGTGGGAAAAGATTCTTCATATTTTTTCAATTTTTCTACTAGAAAAACATTTTTTTCTATTTTTAGGATCGAGTTAATATTTTTTATGTTCGACGGAATTTTTTTTCTGTTTTCAAGTTGTTTAAATTTTGTTGAAGAAATATTGCAAAGTGTGTAACCATAACAACTGTTTAACATTAATTTAATAAGTTCAGCTTTAATTTCGAGTGTTTGTCGGAGTAAAAAATTAGTTTCGGATTTAATAGCTTTTTTTAGTTGTTGTCTTAGAATTAATTTGCTTTCAATATGTGATCTAAGATAGTCGTCAAGTTGGAAAAACAATCCATGAAAAATGTCCGGTGTTTCTTCAAATCCAAATGTGTTATATAGAAAGTTGAAATATTCAGTGCTCATGACCATAAAGCCTTTATTTTGATGTACACTTACAACTCGTTGTCCGGTGTTAAATTTAGATATTTGTTCTTGTGTGTATGGGGAAAGATGTTTAAATTCGTATTCGATTTTTTGAATAATAAATCCAAAAATAGGATTTTGATTGGTTTTTTTAATCTGTAGATTTTTGACAACAATTAATCCTGTAAGAGACTTGTTTAAAATTTTGTTTAAAAATGATTCATAAGTATAGTTATGGTTATAAGACATAAGAAAAGAGTTATTTTTTGGCAAGGAATGATTGAAATGGCATTCAGAAATTTCCACATACTCTATAATTAAAGGAGAACTGAAAAAAGAGTTAAAATGGGATGTATAATGATCACACAGGAGTTTAATGTCATTTGTAACTTTAAGTGAATTATTCAAAAGGAGTATTTGCTTATTGTCATTTTTAACAGGGCACTCTAAGATATGGCCATGAAAATATACTGATTGAAATTGTATAATTTTTAAATGAATGGTATTAGTTGTAAGATTTTTATAGGATAAAAAGCCGTCAATAGGAAAAGTATCAAAAAGAAGTTGTCCGAACGCTGTGAATCCCGACTGAAATCTTAAAATTTTGATACTAGGATCGTTTTGAAAAGACTTGAGGTAATTCGATAAAGCAGCGAATTCATTGTAAAATCGCGGAGGTTTGCTGATAAGTCTAAATCGGTCCGTTTTAATATTTCCATGTAGGTTAGCATTACCGCAATATTTGTCTAAATTGAGATTAGGGTAAAATCCTGAGTTTTCAAAAAGTCGAGCGTGATCGGATAAAGTGAATCTCGAATAAAAAAGAGGGGTATTTACTGGAATTTTTTTGACTGACGCGCTGGGATAAAGCGAGCGTATGTCAATAGTAGAGATACCGGCCGGTTTTTCGTTAAATGAACTTGTCCAATCGATGCCATTAAAAAAGCTCGGCCATGTTTGTCGACAAAGTCCGGGTTCCTTATCAATTGGATGTCCTTGTTTTCTGTTAAGTATATAGTTAAAATGTTCATTAATGGGTACAGTTTCATCGATTTTACCATGAACAAAACTTGTGCATAATCCTCCTGTAACAGCTTGTTTAATCATATAGTTGTAAAAAGTATTATTTATTTCTTTAGGAGCTAATTGTTTTAAAATTTGTTTTGATGGTTCGATTATGAAAAATTGTTGAAAAGATAAACTAGACTGAGTGTAATTTCTGCGCACAAAAATATTAATGCCTTGATCTATATAAGAGTTGAACAGAGTTAGTAGGATTGAATGTAATACGGCGCAATCTTGAATGAGATAATATGTTCCAAAATCATATAGATTAGTAAATTTTTTGTTGATGAAAATACATTCGGCTTCTAAACGAGCTTCTAAAGAAGGGGTTTTATTAAAGAAACTATCCTTCCAGAATATTTCGTTTGTGGGTTGTAAAGAGGAAATGGATTTAATTTTTTTCACTGATGTCGCTTGATTGTATGGAAAAACAAGCTTTGATATAGGTAGGTTGAATAGTTTAGCTATACTATCAAGGTTCATATTTTTGGAAAAAAATTCGCGGATATCTTTAAAATACAACTTCATGAGCCATTTGTTGTTTTTTGTTTTTTTACTACTTTCGGGGGTACTGTTAAAGTTTGATTTGTTAACACAAAGTATAGAAGAAATCGAGGCTCCTTTTTTAAATATTTTGATTTTTTGATTACGTCGAGATTGGATGAGAATAAGAGAATTGCATAATAAATAGTTGTCATAGTTCGCGCCGTTGAACGAGATGAGAACACTTTCAAACACAATTTCTTTTATTCGTTTATGTATATGAAAAAACATTCCTCTTTTTTGAGTGATAAGTAATGAGGTTTCAATTGTCGTTAATATCGGTCGGAGAAAAATATATTTGATTAACGAAGCGAGAACGTTTCGTTGGTAAATCGACGCAAGAAATTTTGAAATCATTTGTGTTGTGTTTGTAAGGTTGGGTTCGGTAGATTTATTAGAGAGATGATTTTGAAAAATATGAAATGTTTTGACATTTGTTTCAGATATTTCAATTGTGGTGAGTAAAGTAAGTAGTTCTTGGGTACAGCGAGTCATATCTAATTGGTCTATTTTACTTTTAAAAGTGGGCCAATGGATGAGATATTGAAGCTTGTCTGGATCAGCATTTACATACCGATTAAGTTTGTTAAATAATGCTGGCGGTAAATGTTTAACAAGGATACTGAGTATTTTTTGAACCGGTAAAGCATCATAAAGACCTATTATATATAGGACTTGAATTCCAGTGGTGATTTTAGAGTGCTGAGATGATTGGAATATATTTTCTAAATCGGGTTGAGAGTTTGTGATATTGTAACTCTTGTTGAGCGCTTCTGTGTCATAGCTGAAAGTAAAAGAAACATATAAAAAAATAATATGTATAATTTTTGTTGTGTACTTAAAATATAAAAAGTGGTATTATAAAAAATTACCTCAAAAAAGAAATCTCGCTGCATATTTTTAACTTCTGATTAAGATCGTCTGACAATAATCCCAATGCATCTGTCAAAAGGGGTATTGAAAAAATAAAATACACTTTTTAAGAAAGTAATAATGAGAAAATAAAATGCTTGAAATAGATATTTTATTTTTACCTAGATTTTCGCATAAGAAGTTTTTTTGATTACACCCAAGCGCTGCAAAAAAATTTTTTTTTGTATAATATGTAACAAAAATGTTAAATACTAAAAATACATAAATTTTATTGTAAAAAATGTTTAAAACCAACAGAAGAATGACGCACCTAATGGTTTAAATGACTTGGTGATGTTGCTGGGGGTGAAATATCTGCCTGTATCAGGGTGCTCGCAGATACAATAATCTTGATTTAGTAGAGTTTTATTAGGTCTTGAAGAAGATTTTTGTATGTATTCACCTTCAGTTAGGTGTGTGTTGGAAAGTATATTTTTGAGATTAAAATTGATATTGGATGGAAATGGTTCTAGTTTATAGATGTCAAATGTTGGTTGATCGATATGAGGGGTTAGGAAAAGATGTAGCATATCAGATGATTCACTTTCTAAAAATCTGATATTGAATCGTTGGATAATTTTGGTGTGGTTTTTTTTAACATATGATTCTGTTGAATAAAGGGCGATTGAGAATGACTTGGGAGCAATCGGTTCATTTTTTAGAATAGATTTGATTTCTTCTAATGTAACAGATTCTGAATTATAATGAAATTCAAAATTAGAATGTTGTTGATTGATAAGAAGAGGGGCGCAGGATGTAGAGGCGATAAAGTAATACTCAGATTTAAATTCTAGAATATTAATCTGGTGAATTTCATTTGTTTCACAAAGAAGTCGGAATCGTATGTTAGGATTTTGAAATTTGAATACAGGGAAATAGCAGTTTTTTGTATGTCCGCACTGAAAGTTTGTGTTATAATTTCGAGGGGCAGTGCGTTTAAATTCAATAATATTAATAGGAATATTGAGTATGGAGGAGATGTATCTGAGGTGGGTAGTAAATTTCTTATTGGTATTCCATATTCTAGGCGTTAGTTTAATTTTCTCGATCATCGATTGATAATTTGGAAGCTGTTGACTTGGTTTGAGATGATGCGTCCAAATATGTTGAAGTAGAATATCTATAATAACAAAAAGATGTGATATTATAAATTCGAGAGTGTTAAAATTAGTGTAAAAGAAAAAACAAATTTGTAGAATAATAATAATAATAATAATAATAATAATAATAATAATAATAATAATAAAAAAAGCTGATACCTAAAAACGTTTGTTCGAAATATAAGTCATATTCCGGAAGGAGTTGTAGTTTGCAACCCCATTTCTTGATAAATTGTGAGATGTCTTCTAGGCAGGTATTCATTTTTATTTTTTGAGAATCGATAAAAATAGAGATGTTATGTCTGAAAGATGAAAAGGATAAAATTCGATGATATTTATTGAAGCACCCCTTTTTTATTATTATTGTTCATGTTCAGCATCTCGGCTATAATTTTCATCATTTTCATCATTTTCATAATTTTCACCATCATCTTCATCATCGGCATCATCAGCCTCATCATTATCATTAACGTTATCGTTATTTATCGTCTCAATACTGCAGTATTGAGCAACATGTCCTGAAAATAAAATTTTTTGTATTATTGTTTTGTTATAATTTGATATAATAATATTGAATGTTATTTGAATTTTTTACTGACTCACCATATATTTTTATTTGTTTGTTGATTTCCGGTTTCAATTCTGAAAAAAGACATATATAAGGATTATATTGTTTTGTTATTTTTGATAATTTTTGTTTTGTTTCGCTTTGATTTTGTTTTTTAAAAAAATTATCATAATTATAATAAAAATGTGTTACCCGGTAGAAAATGATGAATTGGTAGTATTTGGAGATGACAGAGTATTTCTCCGGCTTGTAGTTGAAGAGAATGTTTTGAAATAATAGTTAAAGACAAATTTTCAGAAGAGGGTATCCAAAAAGACGTGAGAATTATATAGGAATTGTTCCTGTTTACGATTTTTATAATATGATCTGTTGGTAGGCTTAATAAAATAAGACCAGTGTCAATGTTAACACATTTTTGTTCACAAATGATTAAATCCAGCGGATTTATGAGCGCTATGTTGTTATTCACGTCAATACAAGGATACCTAGCCCAGGGCATGAGTCTATACAGATGCATTTTGTTCTGAAAAAATATAATAAAAATACGTTAGTGACGAAGTATTGTTTTTCAAAGATATATAAAAGAAGAGACATAGGGTGTTATATTATTATTGTTTTGAATAATATCCTCCATCCAAAGTACAACATCGTCTTGAGGATTAATATCCTCAAACTTTAGATCCGGACACGCTGTTAAAATAGTGTTGGATTTACCTAAAAATTTAATCATTTGTTTTAGAATTAAAGAAATTTGATTGATATGAAAATATTTGAAATTGAATCGATCAGCAAAAATAGAATTGTCATCGATAAAAAAAATGGTGTTAGTTATTTGTTTGATATGAGCATTTGGTTTGGTTATAAACGACAAAAAGTTGTCATAAAGTTCTTTCCAGGAAAAAATGAATTGGTTATTAGTGCTAATGCCAGAAGAAAAAAACTGGCGGGGTATCCAGAATTTTGACGAGGGATCACAATAAATGATTTCTGTTGGAGAATCTACATACATCTCGTCGTGGATAAGTTTATTTTTAATCACAAAACTTTTCGATTCGTTAACCACATCTACATGGGGTAAGCATAGATTGTATAGGTCGGGGATATATACGATCGGTGTATTGAAGCACGTTTTTAATTCATCATTCAAAATCAGGATGTTTTCGTTTCCTTTAATATACATGTCATTTTGATGGGCGTAATCTTGAATGAGAGTGGTAAGCTCGATGGGTCTGAAGAATAGATTTAATGGTAGGCGTTGCTGTTGGATGAGATTGGAGAGAGATGATTCCGGTTTCAAAATCCACCATTCAGCGTATTCCACATTTTTTCGGCTCAATTCCGGTATCAATTGAGTGTTTAGAAATTCTAAGTATAACTTAGTAATTTGGTTCTTGAACGGATCATTACACCGCGCACAGGTTTCTAAAAAAGAAAAAGATAATTGTTGTATGTTCCTAGGTCACATATATGTAAATATTTGAGTAGTAATTGTCTAGAGTAAGACAAGAATAGTTAGGAGGAGAAAAACAAAATGAGTGTTACCTAAATGCTTTTGTATTGTTGAGGACATGAGCTCGCATTGTTGCAAATAAAGAGAATGGTCATGCACGGTTTCCATTTTGATTAGTAGTCTGCAATAAATTTTTTAATTTACAAGTTTATTCAAAATAAACGATAAGACAAACTGAAACGCGTCTGTATTAAAAATGTTTAGTTGAGTTTCAGAGTCCAATAATAGATGCGGTCCGAGATAGACTCGAATATGCACAGGAGATGAGAATTGTGAAGGAGAGGGTGCGTTTGAATTGTAGGTAAAAAGTTCAATAGAGGTAGCGTTTTCATTTTGAGAACATGTTAGACTATAATGATGAGGATCATAATAATATTGTAAACAAGGAGTAAAAAATGAATGCCAGAGCGGTGGATGATATTTATAGTTGGTAAGATTCATGTATTCCTGCCATATTTGATAAAACATCGTTTTAACTTTTAAAAGATCTTGTGTTGATAATATAGGTAGCCAATTCGAATTAAAAATTAATCTGTTGTTTAAGTATAATTGAATATGGCGCATAGGAGTGAATATCGATGTTTGATTCGGCGTCATAGGAAATCGGAGTGTAAGAATGGTGTTAGTAATTTTTACAAATCCATATTCTTTTATTAAAGGGTCATCAAATTTATAATAATATTCTCGCGAATAATTATTTTCTTCAAATTTTTCTTTTTTTTGTTTCTCTTCTTCTTCTTCTTCTTCTTTTGCCAAGGTATTCGTTGATTTGATAATTGTTATTTGTGATTTGTTTGTTTTTATATTTTGTTTTCGAATGTTCGAGTTATCATCATCCTAAAAAGCGCATAATTTTTCTGTTTGAATTTGTATAGATGAAGGTGATTTTTGTGATGTAAAAAATTGCTGATTTTTGTAAAAAAATGTTTAATGGGTATAAAAGCACAAAGAAAAATTTTGCCTGAGGGTGTTCGAACGGGGTATTTTTGTTTTTTGCATGTGACTTATTAATAACAGGAGCCATAGTTAAAAATGTATATTACAAATATTTTTCTATCTGAAAACAAGGAGCATATATGTTATAACAAATACTTTTTAATTATTTCAGAATGGTCGCTTGAAAAGTATGGTGTTATGGTTTTGTTTTTAATTCCAAAAAATAGCCCTTCGAGTTGCTGATAGTAAAAAACTTGTAATGGCGCAATACACGGGGATTTTATATCTACAAAAAATACATAACGTTGATTAGTAGAACAAAAATAATGAACAATATCAGAAGAGTTTTTACAAAGTATATGGGTATGCCAAAGTGGAGAGCAGGAGATATTTTTTTTTAGAAGCCCATTAATTTTTTTGTACCGAATCGGATATACAATGTTTTCTTTTACTCTTTGGCTAACATAAATGTATATTTCCGCATACTCTTCATCAGAATGTAATACCATTGGTATATTGTTAGTCGTAAATAGCTCAATCATTCGAATATCCTCAGGACACATACCTAAAAAATGAATGTTAATATTAGAAACACAAGAAATAAGAAACAAGAAACAAGAAACAAGAAACAAGAAACAAGAAACAAGAAACAAGAAACAAGAAACAAGAAACAAGAAACAAGAAACACTAAACACTAAACACTAAACACTAAACAAGAAACAAGAAACAAGAAACTAATAAGAAAATAAGAAAATAAGAAAATAAGAAAATAAGAAAATAAGAAAATAAGAAAATAAGAAAATAAGAAAATAAGAAAATAAGAAAATAAGAAAATAAGAAAATAAGAAAATAAGAAAAT
>Ga0114982_1001232_pt1 | contig 12751 bp, 8 predicted proteins | sample Shrwel_input2_FT_FD_87183 | JGI IMG/M metagenome (GOLD analysis project Ga0114982, IMG submission 87183) | Subsurface microbial communities from deep shales in Ohio, USA - Utica-3 well 1 S input2 FT | ecosystem: Environmental > Aquatic > Deep subsurface > Shale gas/oil reservoir > Produced... | reverse complement strand
GGCATAGCCCGCCATGGGGTCCCCGGGATGGCTCGCGAGGCGCTCCCTCGCCTGCTCCAGGGGGCTGCGGTAGCCCATTGCCGCCAGACCCCGCTTCAGGTCGTCCTCGGAGGGGCGCCCCTCGCCCTGGAGTGCGGCCTTCCCTTTCAGGTCGATCAGGGCCCACCGGGGCTTGGCATCGGTCCAGCCCAGGACCTGGTTGCCCTCCGGCGGGTAGGAGGAGACCCGCACATCCAGCGGCGAGAGCAAGGGGAGGATATCCTTGACGGCCTCGGCATCCAGGGAGCCGGAGGCATCCGAGATGAGGAGGGTGGGCTGGGTCGAACTGCCGAAGGAGAAGGGGACCGGGCGTTCCCCGGACCATTCGGCGGCGAGGTCGGGGTAGCCCAGCTGGCGGGCCAAGGGGGCCAGGGCGGCGACCCGGGCAGGGCCGTTCTTGCGGTGTCTCAAGGGCTCCACCACGTCCCGGGCCTGGTCCGGGCGCTTGAGGCGCAGCAGGGCTTCCACCAGGGGGGCGGTGGCGCTGCGGTCGGGATAGCCCTCCAGAGCGGAGTGATCGGATCTCAGGGTCATGCCACCCGGGACCCAGGCCGAGGTGAAGATTTGGCCGTACCCCTCGAAACCCAGGGCCTGCCGTGCGAGGTCGGCCACGGTGGTCCAGTCGCCTTGGGCCTTGGCTTCACGCGTGAGCCACGCCGAGACATCCGCCGCAGGGCAGGGCGTCGCGCCTTCGATGCGGCAGGGGTCGAGGCTGGCCAGGAAGGCCTTCCAGGGGCGATCTCCCAGGCTACGGGCCATCCAGGCCCAGATCTGCCACAGGCGCTCGCTGTGGGGTTCGTCCTGGAGGGCGGCTTCGACCTTGGCGATGTGGCGGGTGAAGAGGGCCTTCATCATGGGGCTGGACGCCTCGGGCTGGTCCTCGTGGACCCTGAAGAAGGGCAGCTGGATGCCGCGCCAATCGCCGTGGAAGGTGGCGTTCACGGCATCGGCGAAGGGGGCCCAGGCGATGGTGTCGGCTTCGGGACCCAGGGCGCCTTTGCCCGCCTGGGCGGCCCGGACGGCGCGGCGGCGCAACTGGATGAGCAGGTCGGCACGGGCTTCCAGATGATCCGGATGGGCCTTCACGAAGGCGCGCAGTTGGCGCAGGGGAGACTGGAAGCCGGCGCCGGACAGCTGGGCGGCGAGGTTGGCCTCCCGGGGCGGGGCCTGCCCGGAGGCCAGGGGCCGGTGCTGGGCGTCCAGCACCACCCAGCGGGCCGGACCCAGCCCGTGACGGCTGCGCATCCAGGCCTGGAAGGGGGCCTCTGTGCCCTCGAAGAGCTGCAGGTCCGCCTCGAAAAGCCCTTCGGAGAGGATCAGCCGCTGCCAGGCCTGGCGCTCCCCCTTGGGCAGGGCTTCCAGCAGCACCACCTTGGGGCCGGGGCTGCGGGCCAGGCGGTCCAGGTGCACCTGCTCCGGCACCTGGCTGGGTCCCTGGGCCGACAGGCAGAGGCTGATGAGGGCAAATGGGCTCAAGGCGCGCATGGACTCTGGACTCCGGGGGATCTCCCGAGTCTAGGCGTCAGCCCTTGATGAACGGATCACACCCCGGGGGCGCCTCATCCCACAGGGCGCTCCATGGACAACGATCGCAGTCCGCGCTGCGCCGGGACAGGCCCCTCGGATCCCTTCCAGCGCTGTCGCTTGACGCTGTGCTTGCGCACCTCGCGAGCTTCGATCGCACCCTCGCTTCAGTGCTCCCGCTCCCAGGGCTGGTGCTCCGGCAGGTCGTCGAGGTCGTGGGTGGGCGTGAGGTCGGCCTGACGGGCGAAGGCTTCCCAGCGGTCGGCCCGGGCGAAATCGTGTTCGCTGCGGAAATCCCGGGCCACCTCCAGGAGGGCGGCCAGCATGGGCGCGCGCAGCTCCACGGGGGCCTGGGTCAGTTCGGTGTGGAGGGCCTGGAAGAGGTCGACGACCTCCGGGCGCTCCACCACGGCGGTGAAGAGGCCCTGGAGATCGGAAGGGGTGGCATCCCCGGGCATCAGGGCATGTTTCGCGACGCCGCCCATGGCCATGCCCCCGCGGCTCTCGAAGAGCTTGCGGAACACCTGGTTGAGGGTGTCGCCCTGGGCATCGCCAGGGATCGGGCCCTCAGGCTTGTCGCGGTCGTCCATGCCAATGATCCTTCCGCTACCAGGATGCCCTGGGAGGGCCGGATCCCCAAGGGCGTCCCGCGACGTCGTCGCATGTTCCGGCACCCCAGGACGGGGGCAGGTAAGCTAAGGCCCGTCCCCCAAGGAGTTCCCATGACCCGCATCGATCCCCATTCCTATTTCGATGATGCGCAGCCCCGCACCACCAGCTGGCACCTGCGCCTGAACGTGGACTTCGACCGCCAGGTGCTGGACGGCGAGGCCACCCTGCTCTTCCCCAAGGGGGTGCAGGGCACGCTGGACCTGGACACCCGGGGCCTGACCATCCACCGCTGCTTTGTGACCGCCACCAACGGGGACATCCCCTGGGAGCTGGCGCCCGAGGAAGCCATCCTGGGCCGCCGCTTGCGCCTGGAACTGCCCGAGCGCTGCATGGGTGTCACCATCGCCTACGAGACGGCGCCGGACGCCTCGGGCCTCCAGTGGCTGGCGCCGGAGCAGACCGCCGGGAAGACCCACCCCTTCCTGTTCAGCCAGTGCCAGGCCATCCACGCCCGCAGCCTGGTGCCCTGCCAGGATTGCGCCGTGGCCCGGGTGCCCTACAGCGCCGAGATCCTGGTGCCGGAAGGCATGACCGCCGTGATGAGCGCCGGGTCCAAGCGGGACGAGGAAGGCCCCATTCCCGGCACCCGCCTCTTCCACTTCGACATGCCCCAGCGCATCCCCACCTACCTCTTCGCCCTGGCGGTGGGCCATCTGGCCAGTGCCGAGCTGGGCCCCCGCGCCCGGGTGTGGGCGGAGCCCGAGGTGCTGCCCCGGGCGGCCTGGGAGTTCGAGGGCGTCGAGGCCATGATCCAGAAGGCGGAAGGGCTCTTCGGCCCCTACGACTGGGACCGCTTCGACATGCTGGTGCTGCCGCCCTCCTTCACCTACGGCGGCATGGAAAACCCCCGCATGACCTTCCTCACCCCCACGCTGCTGGCGGGGGACCGCAGCCTGGTGGACGTGGTGGCCCACGAACTGGCCCACAGCTGGACGGGCAACCTGGTGACCAACGCCACCGCCGAGCACTTCTGGCTCAACGAGGGCTTCACGGTGTGGGCGGAGCGCAAGATCAAGGCGGCCCTCTTCGGCGAGGACAATGCCCTCATGGGCTGGGCCATCGGCCAGCGGGAGCTGGAGCAGGCGATGGCGCGCTTCCAGGACCAGCCGGACCTGACGAAGCTGCGCACCCACCTGGAGGGCATCGATCCCGATGACGCCTTCAGCTCCATCCCCTACGAAAAGGGGGCCCGCCTGGTGGCGCTGATGGAGCAGACCCTGGGCGAGGCCGCCTTCGACGGCTTCGTGAAGGCCTACATGAAGAAGTTCCGCTTCAAGTCCATCACCACCGAGCAGTTCTGCGCCTTTGTCGAAGAGACCCATCCGGGCCTGCTGGCGCGGGTGGATATCGACACCTGGCTGCACCAGCCGGGCCTTCCCGCCACGGCCCCGGTGTTCCGCAGTCCCAAGCTGGAAGCCCTGATCGCTGCCGGGGAGGCCTGGGCCTCGGGAAAACGTCCCTCCGAAGCCGAACTGAAGGCCTGGGTGCCCTCGGAGCTGCTGATCTTCCTGCAGCACCTGCCCCGGCAGCTGTCCCGGGAGGACCTGACCTGGCTGGAGGCCACCCTGCAGCTCACGGCCCGCGGCAACCACGAGATCCTCGTGGAGTGGCTGGTGATCGCGGGGGGCAGCGACTTCGAGCCGGTCTTCCCCCGCATCCGGGAGGTGCTGGGTTCCGTGGGCCGCATGAAGTATGTGCGCCCGCTCTATGCCGCCCTGGGACACCACGAGCGCACCCGCGCCCTGGCCCGGGAGATCTTCAAGAGCGCCAGCCGGACCTACCACGGCCTGACCTGCCGTGTGGCGGAGGGTGTGATCGCGGCCTACTAGGAGCCCGTTCATGTGACGGGCGATGGGGTGCTTTGGAGGGGGCCTGTTCAGACCCCCTCGTTTCCCCTCAGCGAGGTCTCGGTCGGGTGTGGAGGGGGGGGCGGGCTCCCCGTTCTCCAGCGAACTAGAGCAAATTGTGGGCGGTTCAGTCGAGTGATATTTCCGGGACCTCACGGAGAACCACATTCGAGGCGGCGTGTTCCTGAGTGTGGAGGAGCTTGAACGAACGATTCTGGGGGCCGTGTAACAGCACAACGACGCCCCCAGACCATACCGCTGGACCGCAAAGGCGAATGACATGCTCGCCAAGGTCGTTCGCGCTCGTGCTTCGCGGCTGGATCCACATAATTCTGGATATCTGCCCTAGCTGCATGTGTCCAGATGGTCTTCCATTGCTCCGATGGTAAAAGTGTCGTATTTTTGCCTATATTGAGTATCTGCAGGCGTTGTGCGAATGGGTTCTGTTGGGAACACTGGGCGGCAGACGAAGCATTGAAAGCTACTTGAACAACTCCGTGAGGCGCGCGGAAAAGGCCTCACGTTCATCTATGAACCTGATGAAATCCACCCGAATCGCCATTTTTATGCGTTCCTTGAGCTGGGTGGACTGTGGGGATCCGGGTGGGAGGTCCGCGCGTGCGGGGATGGCGCCGAATGCAGCCAGGATGCCTTGAGCTTCCCGGGATAGGAGGAAGTCCATGAACCGTCGGGCGGCTTTGGGATGAGGCGTGCCCTTCATGATGGCGGCACAGGTGGGTATGAGGAGCGATTCCGCTGGCGAAACGGCTGCCAGATGGGCTCCAGCTCGGGTCCAGTCCCGCACTAGGTAGTCGGGAGCGATGCATGCGTGCAAGGTACCAGCCGCGGTATCGTCCAGCACTTTGCTGGAGTTGGCGCCGAGTCGGAGTTGGTTCTCCCTCAATTCCTTGAGGAAGGCCCATCCGAACTGGCGCTGCAGGAGGACGAAGCCCATGAATGCGGTGCCGGATACCTGGGGATCCGAAATGCCAATTCTTCCTTTCAGACTGGGATCCAGCAGGTCCGACCATGCGCGGAGGGGGGCGCGCTTGTCGGTGTTGGTGACCAGCAGCAGTTCCCCCATTCGGATGGTGGTGTAGTGACCCCGGGGCTCGTCATAGGTGCTATTGGAATGCCGGGCCTCGGGCGAGCGGTAAGGCTCCAGGCGCCCTGCCTTGGCAAGGTCAATGAAGTCCGTGATTCTGCTGTGGCAGATCAGGTCCACGGCGAGCTGGTCGTTCTTGTGGGCACTGTCGAGTTCCGCCATGATCTTGCCCGCCGTCGAGGACCTGAAGTCGAGGGCGATATCCGGGTTCCGCTGCTGGAAAGCGCCTTTGAGGGCCAAGGCCAGCTCGCCGCGGATGGAAGTGCGCACCCTCAATGGCTCGGCGGCCTGGAGGGCCCAGAGGCCACCCAGAAACAGCAGGCAGGAGCTGAGACGGAGCGGGATGGACATGGGGACCTCGGAGTGCGACACCCTACCTCGTCGACTTCAGGGCGGGTGCACGATGAGTTTGGACGGGACCTCTTCCCCAAAGAACTTCGGGTTTTATGGGGCAAGTAAGTGTTTATGTGTTCATGATTAGCGAATTGTATTTCCCGGCATCCGGAGTTTGTGAGGCATGGGCAGGGTGAGGATTGTCCAATGTTCTAACGTGCCAGGACATCCGGACGAAGAGGGGGGCAGGGGTCCCCCTCTTTTTCCAGGTCGCCGCCATGCCCCACCGCCTGTCTCTCCAGCCGATCGTCGATCTCCAGGGTCCCTCCATTTCCGGGTATGCCGTGCGGCCCGCACCGGATGCCGATCTGACGTCGGAAGGCTGGCTTGAGGCCCTGGTGGAAGGACTCCCGGGGCTCCTGCCGACGGGGATCCTGCACGTGCAGGCGCCCCTGGCTTGGCTGGAAGGGGAGGGGCGCGAGCTGGAGGGGCTGCTGAGGGTGATTCCCGCCTCCCGCCTGGTGCTGGATGTCCCGGATACCGAGGGCATCGAATCCCCGGTCCGTCTGGCCGCCCTGATCGGGCGCTCGCATGGGCTGTCGGTGAAAGTCGGGTTCCAGGATGGGGACATGGCCCGTCTGGGACTGGAGTGTCTGGCCTCGGCACCTCCGGACTTCCTGCGTCTGGATCCGGAACTGGTGCAGGGGTGCCGGCTGCATCCCATCCAGCGGGCCCTGCTGGGGGCGGTGCTTGAGATCTGCCAGGACCTGGGGGTGATACCCCTGGGGGACACCCTGGAGGATGCCGGGGACGCCCGGTGGCTGGAGCTGGCCGGGGTGAGGCTGCAGTCGGGCCCGGTTTTCACCGAGCCGGGTCTCGATGAAATCCCGCAGCTGGCACCGGAGCGCCTGACCGCCCTGGCCCTGTCCCATCCCGGCGTGGGCGGTATGCGACTGGGCGCCTGAAGGTGACTTCGGGCAAGGCGCCTTGACGTTCTGCCTTTCCGCCTCGTGTCACGGGCGCGCCTGGGGATAATGGGCTTCCCCTCTGTTCTTCATGGAGCCCCGATGTCCCACGACGCCCCTGATGTCATCAAGGGCCTGCCGGAGAATGCCCGCAGGCCGCTCGCCCCAGGCGAGGATTATGTTCCCCTCGTGCCCATGGACGGGGTGCCGGAAACCACGCCCCGCGCCATCATCATGGGCCTCATCTTCTGCGCCATCTTCAGCATGGCGGCGGCCTACCTGGCCCTGAAGCTGGGCCAGGGCATCGAGGCGGCCATTCCCATCTCGATCCTGGCGGTGGGTCTGTCCCGCTTCTTCCCCCGCAAGAACACGATCCTGGAAAACGTGATCGTGCAGTCCATCGGGGCCAACAGCAGCCACGTGGTCTCGGGCGCGGCCTTCACCATCCCGGCCCTCTACGTGCTGGCCAACACGCCGGGCAGCGGCGTGCCCCAGCCCCACCTCTGGCAGGTGGTGCTGGTGAGCTTCATCGGCGGCTGCATCGGCATCCTCTTCCTGCTGCCCCTGCGCCACCACTTCATGGTGGAGAACCACGGCATCTTCCCCTGGCCCGAGGCGACGGCCACGGCGGAGATCCTCGTGACCGGCGAGAAGGCGGGCAACCAGGCCAAGGAGCTGGCCGTGGCGGCGGGCGTGGGTGCGGTCTATGACAGCCTTACCAGTGTCTTCAGCGCCATGGGCGAGAACATCACCCTCAAGAGCGTGTGGGTGGGCACGGCCCTGCGGGAGCGCTTCCTGGCCTTCAACTTCCTCAACAGCGCCGCCACCCTGGGCATCGGCTACATCATCGGGCTGAAATACACCGCCGTGATCGCCGCGGGCTCCATCTTCAGCATGTTCGTGCTGGTGCCCCTGGTGCACGCCATCGGTCAGCACGTGCCCACGATCCTGGCCCCCGGGACCAGCCTCATCGCGAACATGGCCCCCGAAGAGGTCTTCAGCGCCTACGTGCGCATCATCGGCGTGGGTGCCATCGCCGGTGCGGGCGTCATGGGCGTGCTGGCCTCCATGCCCAACATGATCCGCAGCATCATCAGCAACATGAAGGCGCTGATGAGCGGCGAGAAGGTGGAGGAGACCACGCCCAAGCGCACGGACCGCAGCCTCAGCGGCACCATGGTCACCGTGGGCCTTGTGGTGGCGGGCCTGTCCACCCTGCTGTTCCTGAGCTTCGGCCTGGGCATCCAGAACGCCCTCTTCCCCGCCGTGGCCGGCACCGCCCTGGTGATGGTCATCGCCTTCTTCTTCGCGCCGGTGGCCGCCCGCGCCATCGCCACCATCGGCACCAACCCCATCTCCGGCATGACCATGCTGACCCTGGTCATCACCGGCGTGGTGATGCTCAAGCTGCACTTCACCGGCGGCTACGGCATGTTCCTCACCATGATGGTGGGCGGCGTCGTCTGCACCGCCCTGGCCGCCAGCGGCGCCTTCAGCACCGACCTCAAAATCGGCCACTGGATCGGGGCCACCCCGGCCCGCCAGATCGGCTGGAAGTTCGTGGGCACCCTCGTGGCCGCCCTCTTCACCGGCATCGCCATGTGGCTGATGGCGAACCAGAAGGACGCCGCGGGCCAGTTCCTCATGGGCACCAACGCCCTGCCCGCGCCCCAGGCCAGTGCCATGAAGGCCATCCTGGAAGGCATCTTCGGCAGCACCTCCATGCCCCTGCGCTGGTACTGCTTCGGCCTGGGCGTGGTGCTCTCCCTGGTGCTGCGCATGCTCGAACTGCCCGCCCTGGGATTTGCGCTGGGCATGTACCTGCCCATCGAGCTGAACACGCCCCTGGTGCTGGGCGGCCTGCTCAGCCACTGGGTCAACAAGCCCAAGAAGGACGACGTGGAAGGCACCGCCAAGGCCCGCGAGAACCGCGGCGTGCTCATCGCCTCGGGCCTCATGGCCGGCGGCGCGATCATGGGCGTGGTGGCCAGCTTCATCAAGCTGAAGTGGCCCAACGGCTTCCCGGTGCTCCAGCAGATGGGCGTCCTGGGCAAGGAGAACATCGGCATCGCCGCCCTGGTGGCCCTCTGCGCTTACGTGGTGCTCTACAGCCGCCGCGCGAAGGCCGAGGCCTGAGGTCGCGTTTCCCGGTCTGGCAAGGGCGTCCTTCGGGGCGCCCTTGCCTTTGGGAGGGACAGGGTGGGGCGCTGTCCCTTCCGGCCTGGATCTGGTGAAGGTCTGCGAAATCCTGTGAAATGGGCGGGAAGCGTCGCGGATCACCCGGCAATTGAATGACAATGCCCCTGATGGCTCCCGGATGATCCGGACCGGGTGCCCCAGCCCACCGAGGAAGCCATGACGCGTCGAACCATCGCCGTCGAGGAGCGCCTGCCGCTGCTCGAAACCCTGCCCTTGAGCCTGCAGCACCTGTTCGCGATGTTCGGGGCGACGGTGCTGGTGCCCTTCCTCCTGAAGGTGGATCCCGCCACCAGCCTGCTGATGAACGGGGTGGGCACGCTGCTCTACCTGTTCATCTGCAAGGGCCGCATCCCGGCCTACCTGGGATCCAGCTTCGCCTTCATCGCCCCGGTCGCGGCGGTGGTGGCCCTGCCCGGCGGCAGCTACGCCGCGGCCCAGGGCGGCTTCATCGCCTTCGGCCTCTTCTTCATCCTGGTGAGCCAGCTGGTGCGGGTGGCCGGGACGAAGTGGATCGACATCATCTTCCCGGCGGCGGCCATGGGCGCCATCGTGGCGGTGATCGGCCTGGAGCTGGCGCCGGTGGCCGCGGACATGGCGGGCCTCACCGGCAAGGTCATGGGGAACTTCAGCCACGCCAAGGCCCTGACCGTGAGCCTTTCCACCCTGGGCATCACCATCCTGGGATCCGTCCTCTTCCGGCGCTTCTGGGCGGTGATCCCCGTGCTGGTGGGCGTGGTGTCGGGCACGATCCTGGCCCTGGCGCTGGGCATGGTGGATCTGGCCAGCATCAAGGCCGCGCCGTGGTTTGCGACGCCCACCTTCTACAAGCCGGTGTTCAACACCCAGGCCATCCTCATGATCATGCCCGCGGCCCTGGTGGTGCTGGCGGAGCACATCGGCCACCTGGTGGTCACCGGCAACATCGTGGAGAAGGACCTGATGAAGGATCCGGGCCTGCACCGCAGCCTGCTGGGCGATGGCCTCTCCAACATCCTGTCGGGCTTCGTGGGCGCCACGCCCAACACCACCTACGGCGAGAACATCGGCGTCATGGCCATCACCAAGGTCTACAGCGTCTGGGTCATCGGCGGGGCGGCCTGCATCGCGGTGGCCGTCAGCTTCGTGGGCAAGTTCGCGGCGGCCATCCGGGCCATCCCCGTGCCCGTCATGGGCGGGGTCTGCCTGCTGCTCTTCGGGGTCATCGCCGCCGCGGGCGTGCGCATGCTGGTGGAGCAGAAGGTGGACTACACCCGGCCCCGCAACCTCGTGCTCACCAGCGTCGTGCTCATCGCGGGCATCAGCGGCGCCCACATCAAGCTGGGGACGGCCGTGGACCTCAAGGGCATGGCCCTGGGCACGGTGGTCGCCATCGTGCTGAGTCTGGCCTTCTGGGCCATGGATCTGCTGGGCCTGAGCCACGACCAGGTCCGCGAAGACGCGCCTGAATCCACCCACTAACCCCTTTCCGCGGAGATCCCCATGGAAGCCCTCTCCCGCTTCTTCAAGGTCCGAGAGAAGGGGTCGTCCCTGGCCACGGAGTTCCTGGCCGGCACGACCACCTTCATCTCCCTGGCCTACGTCATCTCGCTGATCCCCAACGTCTTCCTGAAGGCGGCGGGATTGGCCCCCGAGCAGGGCTTCACGGCCTTCGTGGTGACGGCCATCCTGTCCACCCTCATCGGCGCCCTCTACGCCAACCTGCCCATCGCCTTCGCCTCGGGCATCGGCCTGTCGGCTTTCTTCGCCTTCACGGTCTGCGCCCCGGCGAAGTCCGGCGGCATGGGCTACGGCATCCAGGCGGCCCTGACGGCGCTGCTGCTGGAAGGCATCGTCTTCATCTTCCTGAGCGCCATGAAGGTGCGGGAAGCCTTCATGGACGCCATCCCCTTCAGCCTGAAGAAGGGCATCAGCGTGGGCATCGGCCTCTTCATCGCCATCATCGGCTTCGTGGATGCCGGCGTCACCCAGGTGGGCCTGAAGATCGACGCGGACAAGGTGCTGCCGGTGCTGCAGTCGGATCCTGCGGCGGTGTTCACCCTCCATGACGTGAACAACCTCTTCATCGCCAAGCTCTGGAGCAACGGGCACCTGACGCCGGCCTTCTGGAGCCTGGTGGGCCTGTTCCTCACGGGCATCCTGGTGGCCCGGCGGGTCAAGGGCGCCATCCTCCTGGGCATCCTGGCGATCACGCTGGCGGGCCTCCTGCCGGCGAGCCTGGGCGGCGGCTTCACCAAGCTTCCGACCGGAAGCCTCTTCCAGCTGCCCCACATGCCCCACCTCTTCCAGTACGACTGGAGCTGGACGCGCTCCCTGGGCGGCGTGGTGAACATCCTCATCATCCTGTTCACCCTGCTCTTCGTGGACATGTTCGACACCATCGGCACGCTGATGGGCATCGGGGCCCAGGGCAAGCTCCTGGACAAGGACGGCAAGTTCCCGGGCGCTTCCAAGGCCTTCATGGCCGATGCCGTGGGCACCACCTTCGCCTCCATGACCGGCACCACGGCGGTCACGGCCTACATCGAAAGCGCCAGCGGCGTGGCCGAGGGCGGCAAGACGGGCCTGACGGCGCTGACGGTGGCGGGCTGGCTGCTGCTGGCCCTCTTCCTGTCGCCCCTCTTCCTCATGGTGCCCATCCAGGCCACCGCCCCGGCGCTGATGATGATCGGCTTCTTCATGATCTCGGAGATCCGCGAGATCAACTTCGAGGACATGACCGAATCCCTGCCGGCCTACCTGGCGGTGGTGGTGATGCCCTTCACCTTCTCCATCGTGAACGGCATCGCCATGGGCATGATCGCCTTCACCCTGCTGAAGCTGTGCACGGGGCGCCGCCGGGAGCTCCATCCCATCGTGGTGGTGCTCAGCGTCCTCTTCCTCCTGAAGCTCCTCTTCCTTTCTGCGTGAGGCCTGCCATGACCAAGACCCTCCTTCTCGCCCTCCTGGCCACCGCGAGCCTCGGCGCCGCCGACTGGAGCGACACCCTCCTGGGCTACCGCACCGGCAGCCAGTTCCGGGAACCCGGTCACCAGGGCACGCTGTCCAAGAACATCTTCCAGCTGACCCACGCCAGTGGCTGGGCCTACGGGTCCAACTTTTTCAATGTGGACTTCCTGGCCTCGGACAAGCACGATCCGGCGGCCAACAGTGCCACGGGTGCCCAGGAAGTCTATGCGGTCTATCGCACCTCCTTCAGCCTGGGCAAGCTCAGTGGCGCGAACCTGGCCTTCGGCCCCGTGAAGGACATCAGCCTCACGGCGGGCTTCGACTTCAACAGCAAGGACAATGCCTTCGCCTCCCGCAAGCGCATGTGGGTGGCGGGTCCGACCTTCCACCTGGCGGTGCCCAAGGGCTTCTGGGATCTGAGCGTCTTCGCCAGCCAGGAGAAGAACAACAACGGCATCGTGGGCAAGCCCGTGGACTTCGACATGGCCATGCAGGTCTGCACCTCCTGGGGCATTCCCTTCCAGGTGGGCAGCGTGGGCCTGGAGTTCAAGGGCTTCGCCAACCACATCGCCCCCAAGGGCAAGGACGGCTTCGGGGCCGAGACCAAGGCGGAAACCCTGGCCCAGGCCGCGGTGCTGGTGGATCTGGGCACGGTGTTCGGTGCGAAGGCGGGCCGGGTCAGTGCGGGCCTGGGCTTCGAGTACTGGAACAACAAGTTCGGCGGGGCGAACAGCAGCCTGCCGGCTCCTGCCACCAATGAGCGCGTGACCGCGCCCATGGCCATGGTGCAGGTGCATTTCTAGGAGCCGTTGCCTGGATGCACGCGAGGCCCCGGATGTCCGGGGCCTCGTCGCGTGGGGACGGCGTGGGGTTCAGTGGGCCAGGATCCAGGTGGCCAGGGTGTCGATGACGGCAGGATCCACCTGTCCGGGCTTCCCGTATTCCTCGCCCTTGCTGCCGATCGGCGCGGTCATGAAGAGGTGGTTGAGGGTCGGGAAGCGTTGGACGGTGACGTCCTTGCGGCCACGCAGCGTCGTTTCCCACAGCGCGATGTCGGCTTCCAGGACCTGGCAGTCCCGTCCGCCCTGGAGCAGGAGGAAGGGGCGGGGGATGGCCAGGGC
>Ga0114982_1001226_pt1 | contig 12775 bp, 11 predicted proteins | sample Shrwel_input2_FT_FD_87183 | JGI IMG/M metagenome (GOLD analysis project Ga0114982, IMG submission 87183) | Subsurface microbial communities from deep shales in Ohio, USA - Utica-3 well 1 S input2 FT | ecosystem: Environmental > Aquatic > Deep subsurface > Shale gas/oil reservoir > Produced... | reverse complement strand
CAAAACAGCTGTACCTGTAATCGACCGTATGGCTGATAAAGGCATCATCCACAAAAACAAAGCTGCTCGTCACAAGAGCCGCTTAAATGCTCAAGTTAAAGCGTTAGCTAACTAATTTGATCGTATAAAGAAGCCCGATTTTCGGGCTTTTTTATTGTCTTCAGTTTATGCAAATGGTGACAAGCCTGTTCTTTCGTCTCGCACAATTGCTATAATTTTTTGACAGCATTTGTAGCTATCTTCCAATAAAACCAAATCATGCGCTCTTAAATTATTTTGAATAAATAACGTCTTATAGAATTGATATCGTTCATTCAACAAATCATGATCTTGGCTTAAGGCAATCATCATTAACTCAACACGAAAATCCAAATCAACTCGCTGATTTGATGGCATAGCGTGATATGCCCAAGCTTGTAAGTTATCTATATTTCCATGACCTAAATGCGAAAAAATAAAATTGATATAAGCATCTAATTGATTAAAAAACTTATGGATATCGTCGGCGGAATCCCATCTTCCAGACAAATCGAAACTTAATTTATCTTTCTGACTAAATTGATCAAGAGTTACAACATCAACTGGTCTCAATCGAAAAATAAGACGCTCAGGTATTTGTTCTTGTAATTCTGTAGGAATAAATCGATTGGTCATATCTATGGCAAAAGAGACCATTGGGCTAATGGTTAATTTTCTTAGCACCAATTTAAGCTGATACAAAATACCATCATATTGCTGAGTTAATAAAAAACATCGATACCCTGTATCAATTGAACGTTCAGGATGCTCAACATTCCCCCAACGAGAAATATAGTCATGTGCAATGTTAAAAACATTCAGCTCTAAATCTCGCGTATAAGATTGTTCTTGAAACCATTTACGCATCAATTGTTCAGCTTCATCCATATTTTGAGGAATTTGAACTTCACTGCGATTTATGGCTACTTTATCAACCGTATGAATTTCTGTTTGTTTTGCGCTTAATGGTGCTAATAAATAAGGCTGCAACATTGTTGAAATAGCATTTTGGGGTGATTGAAGCTCACCTATTGCCCATATATTATAATTAGGCTCATAACAGCCTACACCTGTTGCATGTACCGCTTCATAAAAAACGCGATACAAGGCATCATTTTGTGCTTCCATAGCAAGAACATCTAGTTGCACACTTGCAAATAATCCCTGAGAAAATTGTTCCTTCAGCGAACTTACCCATTGTTGGGTCTGCTCTGAAAAATAATTTTGATATTCTGGATCACAAATTTTACTCGAAAATAACTCCAACCAAGCCTTCAACGTTTTACCATGACTTGATACTTTGCCATATTGTTGGTGCAACTCTAATGCAGCCTGATGTGAATCATCTTCGGCAGGAACTTTACCTGTAAATATCTCAGGCTCCCACAAATAAATCGTGTTTAATAACATCTTATTATCCAATTATGCGTCAAGTTTATCTTTTTTATTTTTTTATAATGCCCAAAAAGAGATTTTTTTGAAAGCACAGTTTTTAAACTTATATGTAACTTGTTATTTAAAAGAAATGGCATAAATCCTATGCAAGGTTTTATGCCATTAATTCAATACAAAGATTTAAAATTACAGCTACGGATTAACCTTAAGTAATTTTGTTGCGATAGGTAGGTTTTTCGATGATAAACCGCCCAGAATTAAGCTGTTATTTATTGGAAGCGATGTCCATTTTTGATTCCCACCATTGGTACATCTATAGCGGATTAAACGAGCACGATTATTAGTGAGATAACCACCCTCTAAATCAAAACATTGATTAGATTGTTTGATCGCCTGTTGTGCGGTATCCACTTCCCAAATCTGAGATGCTGTACCACTACAAGGCATTAAATTAACAACATTACCTGACAATGTTGTTAAACATTGGTCAATATATTGCTTATTATGAATTTTACCTAAAGCATCATACATCCACTTTTCAGAGTCATCTCCTGTACAACCACTTGCCCCACTAATAAAAGTATTTAATTGACCCGTTGCTAATTTTTCAACTTTTAAACAGTTGGTCTTGTTCATGATTGTGCTTGTAGAATTGAACGTAAAATCATTTTTTAAATCCAATTTTTCAACAAATGCATTAAATGCCGCTACAGCATCAGCGTTCAAATTAGTTAAATCTGAACGATAAACATTGATCCAACGATTTAACCGATAAAGTTTAATTTGCTGTTGAACAAAACGTTGCATCTCATTTTGAGCATCAAGTGATAGCTCATCTTTAAATGTACGATATGAATCAAATAATAATTTAGATTCTGGAGAAAGACTTACTACCGATTTATCCTTATTTTGTAGCAAAGCTTGTTCAAACTGAGGAAGTTCAATCGCCTTTAATGCTGAGTATCCAGCTTCTTTACCAATCACGACGTAAGGTGATAATGGTGTGTTTGTTGCAGGAATAGTGATATTTGAAAGTAAAACTGCTGCTTCATTTGCTTTTTTACAATACAGTTTAGCTTGTTGAGGTAACTCACTTTGCGCCACATTTACATGGAATTTGTTCGCATTACTATTGGTATTTATCCGCTGAGGTGCTAAAGCAATATTTTGACTAGTACTCGCAAACTGAATATTAAGCCAACACTGTGCTGTAGCACTATTTGGATTAACCTGCGGTAAATTAAATACATTCCCCCAATTTCCTTTTGCGGCTGGATAGATTAACCCTTTTTGATTAACAGGATCATAGCCACCTAAAATTGTATAAACAGGCACACTAAATAATCTTGGTTTTAAGTAATTACCATCAGCACTGTTATACCAAACATTATTTGAGTTAGGCGTTTTAGGCTGCGCAACTTCCATTGTACGTGTAATAGAGTTCCACTTTTTATACCCTGTAGGTGAAGAAGCATCCCAGACATAGCGATCAAATGCAGGTTGGATTTTAAGATAAGTACTATAACCAGTGTAATGCGTATATTTAGAGATGCTACTTGCGGTTGCACCTCCTGACATTGCATCCCAACCATAGGCATACTTATTTAGAAAATTAGGCACACCATTACTACCATCACCCAAATTCGTGGTTGACCAGTTTAAATTACCTCGCATTTTATTTCTAAAGGCAATATAACCCCATCCACTATCCGCATGATGCGCTGCCCAAAACATATTATTTCCTACAGAACCAGGGTAATGCCCTAGTCCGTAGTGATGACCGATTTCATGACTAAATTCATTTCCTACAGAATCGATAAGTGTCAGCATACCATTACCACCACTTAGACCATGCGTGACATCCCCATTACTATACTTTCCTCGTGCATAATGCGTGATCACACTTTGAGTAAGTTGTGGTTGTTCTTGGCTTGCCATTGATGCACTGGTAATCCCCCAATTGGCAAGATTTATGCCTACACCAAAAGTCGACTTAGCGGTGTTCTCACGCATATCTCCACTATATACATCACCCGTTGTCGAACTCGCAGCGTCATAAATGACGCCACTTGCAACCATGACTTTGTCCAACTTGAGATCTTCATATTTTGAGACAATCATTCGAGCAGCAGGAATCGTTTGAAAATAATCAGTGCCTGCCTTTTCTGGCTCCAATAACATATAGTGACCATTGGATTTAGGCGGATCTGTCAATAAACCCAAACGAATATTTTGTACAACCAACTCACCTGGCGCAGCCAAATCAATATTCTCTGCGGTTAATTCACCAACGCGACTATTTATTGGATCAATGATTCTAAGATTTAGACCAGCTCTGATTTCATTCCATTTTAATGCGACTGTCCACGCACGTTTAGAATAGTTTACAGGTGATCGTGTATCCGAATTGGATTGATCTGAAGCAACAATACGAGAAGGTTCCTTTAATTTTACAGTTCGTACAAGTTGACTTCCTTGGTATATTCCGACTTGTAGCTGTTGTAGATCACCCATTGCAACCAAAGGACTTACCAGTAATAATGCATCCTTCTCAGTCGTTAAACGTGGCATTAAATCTTTTTCATTATTTTTAGGATTGACTACATGACTTTGTGCAAACTGAATCATTGCAGCAAAACTACCCGTTAAATCATTTCTTAAGACACGTGTTTGACCTAATTTGTCATAATCGTAAAAGCCTAAAATCGAATCATCCATTGCATCTTTTTTAGATTCAGGATACTTTTCTGGAACGGGAGCAGGATTTTCACTTCCTGATCCATTATCGGGTGTTTCAGTAGACCCATCACCCGGTAACTCATTACTCCCACCATCGGGCTTTGGATTCTGATTATTCTCTGAACCTGAAGAGTTGTCTTTAGGTGGATCATTCGGTTTAGGATTATTTTCACCTTCTCCACCTCCACCACAAGCAATCAGCATGGTTGATAATAAACATACTGTTAAATGTTTAAATCGTAATTGCATCACATTTCCCCAAGAAAAAGCGCATTAGAATATTGATAAGTATAATTTATGTGTAATAGTTAAAATTATTAAAAATCATACACTTAATATGATAACAAGTTTTATGGATTGTTTGAAATTTATCAAACGATCAAATACATGAACTTTTGTCAGCTCAGTCAACAAATATTAAATATTATGTGAATAAGAACCATTTTTTATTTATTTTTAAAATCTTTAATGACTAATTCTTGTTTTTTCCCGCGCCAAATCCATTTTAATTTACTGTTGCTAAAATCTTCTCCCTCGAACCATACAAATAAGCCTTCCATCATATCTGGCCAATCTGTCTGATCAATTTGATTTTTACCCGAAATAACTGCGACTATTGCAGCTAAAATCGTATCATGACTCACAGCTAAACTGAGTCCTTTATGCTGAGTTGGATGCGTGTGGTAAAGCAGTTCCAAAACATCAAATACACCTGTAATCGGATGTTTCATTCCCGGCAAAGCATTGTTAACAAAACTATTAATAAAGCCCAATGCACCCTGTTTACGAAAATATGGGGCGGCTTGCTGAATATCTAATACAAAACTTCCTGGCTCAACTAATAACCGCTGCTCAACAATTTCAATGGTATGCGTATTTTTAACTTTGTGAGTTCCATCAGCACCTTCAATCATTAATGCTGCGGTATCAACACAACGTTGGATTGGACTCGAAATACAATGCTGAATAGCTCGATCAGAATTCTGAATTAAATATTGCCCCCAAACATAAGCAAGTTCTCGTCCCTGCTCTGTTAATTGCAAATCATATCCAGCCAAGCCCTGTCCATTCACCAGTTCACGTAATGAATGGCGTGTAAATAAAGTGACAGGGATTGAAGTATCAGGAAGCAAATCAATCGCTTCAAACATACTTTTCGGCAGTAAATGCAGGGCCATATTTAATTATTAAAAATAAATGTTTAAGCCACTATAACATGCATAGCCAAACTCTCAATCTAAAATCCCAGAATCACGTAAAGCTTCATAAGCTATTTTTTTACTATATTGATCTTTAAATGCGATAAAGCCATTATTTAAAACAGTCTCACGCTGATTATATTGGAAGGGTTTACCATCTAATGTCATTAGACCACCACCAATACTTTCCAATAACGATTGACCTGAACTGGTATCCCATTCTGACGTTGGATGAAAACGAGGATAAATATCAATTTCACCTTCAAGCATCATGCAAAATTTATAAGCACTGCCAGCTTCACGACGCTCTACTTCACGAAAACGTAAAATTGGTTCAATGAAGTTTTTATATTTTGGATTTTTACTGTGATGACTTAAGCCAATCTGAATAGGTGCTTCTAAAGCATGTTCTTCAATTTGATATTGATACCATTCATCACGACTAATACTGTATTTATATGGGAATTGCGATGTATAACCGATATATACAAGTTGCTCACATGGCACTGCAATAATCGCGAATGTTGTTTCATGATTTTCAATTAGACTAAGATTAATTGTAAATTCATCACGCTCATGAATAAATTCTTTAGTACCATCCAAAGGATCAAGCATCCAACAACTTTTCCATTCTGCTCGCGCAGAGTAATCACTTTCTTCTGACAATACAGGTAATTGAGGTGTCACTGTTGCCAATTGTTTGAGTAGAAAATGATTTACTTTTAAATCAGCTTGCGTAACAGGTGAGTCATCACTTTTTTCCTGAATATTAAACTCGCATCCCGCACAATAACTTTGGTATTCTTCCAGTAATATTTGACTTGCCTGCGCCATAATTGGCACAAGTTGTGAAATCAAGTGGTCTTGTGGAGCAAGCGTTTTAATAAACATAGATTAACCTTATGTCATATTCAGATTTACAGCAGCAGCCTATCGCCATGTTTGACATGGATGGTACATTACTCGATTTAGCATTTGATGATTTTATTTGGAATCAGTGTTTGCCTGAGCGTCATGCTCAAGTACATCAGTGTAGTTTAGAACAAAGTCAAAAAACGCTGTTTCAATTTTACCAACAACATAAGCATACACTATCTTGGTATTCTTCGGCTTACTGGACTGAGAAAGTTGGTGTGGATGTTCTTCAATTACAATATGATCATCGAGATAAAATCAAAGCAAGAATTGGCTGTCATGAATTGTTAAAACAATTAAACGCACAAGGTTATCGCTGTTGGTTACTCACCAATGCAGACCGCGCTGGCTTAGAATTAAAACTTGAAAATGTTGAGTTAAGTCCCTACTTTGAACTTATGATCAGCAGTGAAGAACTTGGACATGCCAAAGAAGAAGTGGCGTTCTGGCAAAAGCTTCAACTCTTGCATCCATTTGATCCTGAACAAGCTGTATTCATTGATGATACTGTTGCTGTACTTAAAGGTGCTGAAGACTTTGGCATACATCAATTATTTAGTATTCTACAGCCTTCAAGCAATAAAATGCCTAGATCAAAAACCGAGTTAGCTTATCCTGCACTTGATCATTTAATTGAACTTTTTGATTATCTTGAAACCAACCAACAGGTAACAGATGCCAAGACAGCATGAACCAGAAAGCATGGATGCCATGCGTATTGATAAATGGCTTTGGGCAGCACGTTTTTTTAAAACACGCTCAATTGCTAAAGCTGCAATCGAAGGTGGCAAAGTCCATCACCACAATGATCGTGTCAAAGTCTCTAGAGATGTTCGTGTCGGCATGGAACTTACGATTCAACAAGGCTTTGAAAAAAAAACAGTCGTCATTAAAGCACTTTCCGCTATCCGTGGTGGTGCGCCTGCCGCACAGTTACTTTATGAAGAAACAGCTGAAAGTATTGAGCGTCGAGAGTTGCATGCCTCACAACGAAAATTGCATAATCTAGCCCGACCTGATCATCGACCAAGTAAAAAAGATCGTCGTGATATCAATCGTTTTAAACAAGAAAATGTACAATCATGGTCTTATCATGATGAATAAAATTTTCTAATTTGGATGCGTCATTTTGTGTCGTATTGACACAGATCAGATGTGGAATAAACAACTAGAATCTGCCACTATACCTAAGTCCCAACAAGTTGAGATTCAGTACATCCACTTGGGTTAGTCGTTAAGAAATAAAGTTTTGAGGTTTTGAGATGGATGATAATAAAAGTAAAGCGCTACAAGCTGCCTTAGGTCAGATTGAGAAGCAATTTGGTAAAAATACAGTAATGCGCTTAGGCGACAATACCGTATTAGCTGTTGAAGCAGTTTCTACAGGTTCATTAACCTTAGATATTGCACTAGGGATTGGTGGATTACCTAAAGGTCGTATTGTTGAGATTTACGGTCCTGAATCATCAGGTAAAACAACCATGACGTTACAAGCAATTGCGCAATGTCAAAAGAATGGTGGTACATGTGCCTTTATCGATGCCGAACATGCTTTAGATCCTGAATACGCTCGTAAATTGGGTGTAGATATTGATAATTTACTCGTTTCCCAGCCTGACCACGGTGAACAAGCTTTAGAAATTGCAGACATGCTGGTTCGCTCAGGTGCAATTGATCTTATTGTTGTCGACTCCGTTGCTGCACTTACTCCAAAAGCTGAGATTGAAGGCGAAATGGGTGACTCGCATATGGGTTTACAAGCACGTTTGATGAGTCAGGCATTACGTAAAATCACAGGTAATGCAAAACGTTCAAATTGTATGGTGATCTTCATTAACCAAATTCGTATGAAGATTGGTGTGATGTTTGGTAGCCCAGAAACAACAACTGGTGGTAACGCACTCAAATTCTATGCTTCAGTTCGCTTGGATATTCGTCGTATTGGTGCCGTGAAAGAAGGCGATGAAATTACAGGTAACGAAACACGCGTTAAAGTTGTTAAAAACAAAATGGCGCCTCCGTTCAAAGAAGCTGTCTTCCAAATTATGTATGGTAAAGGCACGAACCAATTAGGTGAGCTTGTTGATTTAGCCGTTCAACAAGATATCGTCCAAAAAGCGGGTGCTTGGTATTCATATCAAGGCAATAAAATTGGACAAGGTAAAAATAACGTGATTCGTCATTTTGAAGAGAATCCAGTGATGGCTCAAGAAATTGAAAAGGTCATCCGTGAGCAGCTTCTTACCAAAAACAAAAATGAAGCAGCACAGGCTGAACTTGAAGAACCAGAATATTTAGAAAGCTAAACTGAAACGCCCTTCGGGGCGTTTTTCTTTAACGAGGAAAATATGTTTAATTCAGATAAAACTGAGAAACCTAAAACGCTTACAGGCTCAAGATTACGCTCTTATGCCTTTGCCCTACTGACTCGTCGTGATTACTCTCAAGTTGAATTAATAACTAAACTTAATCTATATGCAGTCAATTCAGAGGAAGTAACAAAGCTAGTAGAAGAATTGGCTGAGCAAAATTACCAAAGTGATCAACGTGTAGCCGAACTAACGCTTGCAAGTCAAATTCGAAAAGGAAAAGGTTTACAGCGAATTAAGCAAACATTAAAAGCCAAACATCTAGATACAGAGCTGATTACACAAGAATTGGAAGAAGTAGATTGGTTACAACAAGCGTATCAATTGAAGATAAAAAAATTTGGTGAAGAAGTCACAAAAGACAAAAAAATAAAAGCCAAGCAAATTCGATTTTTACAATATAGAGGATTTGATATGGATGTAATTATGAAAGCAATTGCTCGAACGAGCGAAGAATAAATGGTGGCAACCCTACTAGCATGACTTCGGCACATCATAGTTCTATTACCGTTGCTACCTTCCGGTCCTGGCGGGGTTCATAGAGTACAATTGCGAAGCTACCAGCAGGGCTACCATTGCAAGACAGAGTATAGAGATTTTTATTCGAGTTGCAAGTCTTGCTTATGTATTTAATTCATTTTTTGATTCAATTGCTTAAATCAGCATCAATCACTATTTCAAAATCACTATCAACACTAAATCATGTTTAAAGATTAAACAGAATCGAACTATTTCTATTCAAAAGTGCTTGAAGATTGTAAACATGTATTGCATTTACATGAGTTGCTGTTTTAATGACTAAATCAAAAATCGTATATCAGGCATATAACAAGTGAAGAATAAAGACTTGTTTGCCTTTAGCTTTATTTCAAACTTTATGGACGAATTTTCATGCTAAAAAAGCATTCTGCATTGTTTATAGCGCTATTTGGCAGCACACATTTATATGCCAATATTCCTATTGAATCCCGATCGTTAAGTCAACAACAAGCAAATAGCGTGGTTGCAGGTACTCCGAGCTTAAACTGGGAAATCATGCAAAAAAACCAAAAGCTTGAAGAAGACATTCGTAAATTAAGAGGTCAGCTTGAAGAACATGACAACGCAATTGAGCAACTAAAAAAAGAGTTAGCAAATCGCTATACAGACTTAGATCAACGTTTAGAACTGCTCTCTCAAAAAATTGATCCGCCAGAAGAAAATACTGAAACAGAGAATGCAACAACAGAAACAGCCAGTACAAACACTTTAGCATCAGACAACACTGCAACTGGTGTTACTGCGCAGCAAACTGCACCTGCACAGCCTCAAACACCTGTCGTTCAACCACAACAAAACTCAACAGCCACAACCAACAGCACCAATAATCAAATTGAGTTAGAGAAAGCAGCATATACGGTTGCCTTGGATGCCTATAAGCAAGGTGGAGCAAAAAAAGCCATTCAACCCATGCAAAACTTTATTAAGAACCATCCAAATGGTATTTATGTTGGAAATGCATATTTTTGGCTAGCTGAATTTTATTTAGCTATTGAACCAGTTGACTATAAAGCAGCAAAACAAAACTACAATATTGTTGCTACGCGCTATCCAAATTCTGCAAAAGCATCTCGTGCCGTTTATCAACTTTATAGCATTGCAAAAGAAGTCGATAAAAATAATGCATTAGCTAATCAATATAAAACCAAGTTGTTAAACCAATACCCTCAATCTGAAGAAGCAAAATTTATCCAGAAAAAGTAGCTTGTAATTCACCCAATAAAAAACCAGTTCAAAAGAACTGGTTTTTTATTGCTTAGAGCAAAATTATTTGATCTTCGCTTGAGATTTTAGATACTCAGTATAATCTTCTAAAATTTGCTGACCACGGAATTGTTGGTAAAGTTTTGCTAATTCAGCCAACTGTTCTGGTGGTAAAGCTCGAGCAGCTTCAGTATTTACATTTGAGACAGCAACAATCACCAACTCATTCGGCAATTTAGCTGTAGTAGCTGACCACATACCTTCTTTAGTTGGTGCTGGAATACTAAATGCAGCACGCTCAATTTCACGCTTCAACCCCTGAGAACGAGCAAAGGTACCTGCATTCTCAAAAGTAACTTGTGCCTTAGGAACAACTTGTGCAGCAGGTTGCGTTTTGAAATCAGCTAAAATAGTTGCTATTTTTGCTTGAGCAGCTTTATACGCTTTTTCTTCAATCACTTTAGCCTTAACCGCTGAAGTTGCTTGAGCTAAAGGTTTAATGCCTGCTTGATGATAGTTTCGTACTTTTATCCAAACTGTGTCACCATTTGCTAACTGGATATTAGAAGATGCGTTACGATCACCATTTTTAACGTCGTCGCTAAATAGCTTAGCTTTAACACTCAAATCACTTAAGATCGGATCTTGAGTTGCTAATGTTATGCCATTCGCAGATTGAACTCTTGCAGCTTTAACTTCTTGTGCTACTGCATCCAGTGAGTCATTCCCCACAACCATTTCATTTAGATTATTGACGGTGTCACTAAATAGATTTGCAGTCTTCGCTTTCTGCACTTCAGCAGTAAGGCGTGCTTTTTCTGATTCAAATGATGGCAGTTTTACTGTTGGAGAATTTGCCTCAATCAAGTGATAGCCATATTGCGTTTTTACAGGTTTAGAAATTTGACCATTTTTCAATGCATTTACAGCATTATCAAAATCTGCTGAGAAAACACCTGGTGCATATGAATCAACCAAACCACCTTGCGCTTTTGAACCTGGATCTTCCGAGAACTCTGCTGCGGCTTGCGCAAATGTCATACCTGCTTGAATTTTAGCATAAACTTCATTTGCTAGCTTCTGAGCGGCTGCATCATTACGAGAATCTGTTGTAATTAAAATATGTTTAACTTCGCGCTTAGCTTCTTGCTGTTGTTTATCTACAAATGCTTTATAGGCTTGCTGTAAGTCTGCATCAGTAACAGCTAAATTCGCTTGAGGTAGTAACGATGGGCTCAATACAACATAATCAACATCGACACTGGCAACTTGTTTAAATTCATTTTTATGCTTGTTGTAGTAATCAGCAATTTCCTGATTAGATACAGTTAAGCCTTTTTTATAATCATCTAACTTGATACTTGCTAAATGCAAAGTACGTTGTTCTGTTTGTAAATTTGCAAGCTGTTGTAAATCAGACTGACTTACCAAAGCATAATCCATCAAAGTTGATGAGATCATTTTCAAAGCATGATCTTGGCGTAAACTTGTGATCAAAGCTTGATTGGTCATCCCAACAGAACGTAAGTAATTTTCATAAAGCTTTTGTGAAAATTGACCATTTTCTTGAAAAGTAGGCTGTTGAGCAAGCATTTGCTCTAACTGAGCATCACTTAATGTAATACCTAATTTTTCAGCTTGTTGTTGCAATAATGAACGCGCAATTAATGCATCTAAAGCCTTCTGTTGAATAACAGGCAAATTTAAAAGTGATTCATCACCTTTAACCAATGATAAATATTGATCTTTATAGTTTTTGGTTGCACTTTCTACTTCTTTATTAGAAATATCCTGATCGTTTACCGATTTCGCTACATCTGCTTTGTTGCCACCACTAAAATATCCTTCAATACCTACAAGCGCTAAAGGAGTCAAAAACAAAACGAGAAGGACTTTGCCAAGCCACCCCTTAATGAGTGTACGAAATGATTCCATGAGAATTCCAATATTTTATTTCGAGGCAATTTTAACTGAAAAAACTAAACGAATGAATGCAGAAAAAGCCGCAAATTAACGATTTCATTTAATAAATAAAAAACGCACCCAAGATGGTGCGTTTATTGATTTAAAAAGATTACGCAACTGAATCTTTTAAACCCTTACCTGGTTTAAAACTAGGTACTTTGCTTGCTTTAATTTGCAACTCTTCACCAGTTTTAGGATTACGACCAGTACGTGCAGCACGTTCTTTTACGCTAAAAGTACCAAAACCAACTAAAGTAACCGTGTCACCTTTTTTAAGTGCTTCAGTGATTGACGCAATCGTTGCATCGAGTGCCTTACCAGCATCCGATTTAGATACTCCCCCTTTTTCAGCAATCGCATCAATTAATTCTGATTTATTCATGATAAAAAATATCCTCTTAATATCGTTTGTTAAGATCCAAGGCTATAGTT
>Ga0114982_1001218_pt1 | contig 12826 bp, 19 predicted proteins | sample Shrwel_input2_FT_FD_87183 | JGI IMG/M metagenome (GOLD analysis project Ga0114982, IMG submission 87183) | Subsurface microbial communities from deep shales in Ohio, USA - Utica-3 well 1 S input2 FT | ecosystem: Environmental > Aquatic > Deep subsurface > Shale gas/oil reservoir > Produced... | reverse complement strand
GTAATAAGTTCCATTAGGGATATAAGTACCACCTACTGTGAATGTTAAACCAGTACCTTCGTTGATACTACCCGAAGCAGGTGTTAGGGTATAAGTTGTGGTTGGTATTTGAAAAGTGATTCCAGTTCCAAATCCTGTTCCTGGTCCAAAGATGATATTTGCCATAATGTGTTGCTCCTTGCTATATTTATAAAATGTTACTGGTCTGTGGTTAATGTACTTGGGAAAGCACGACCTGTGCCCCAGATTATACGTACGGCACCGCCACCGCCGCGTCCGTTGTCAATCATGGCTGCGCCACCACCACCATATGTGCGACCACTGCCGCCACTACCGGCCTCTCCAACACTGGTACTATAGTTTCCAATGCCGCCCGTGCCGTTAGAACCTTGTCCAAATATCCCCACACCGCCACCGGGCCCGGCTGTATTGGCCCCAAGTTGTGATCCCGGACCATAGCCAGGTTCAACTTGTGTGCCCGAACTATATGCATAACTATAGCCAAAGCCACCTCCACCACCTCCACCACCAGATCCAGCAAAGCCATTTACGCTAACTGTCCTGACGGCCGCAAAATCCGTTTGCCCAGACTGAAAGCCACCATTGCCACCTGCTCCTGAATAACCACCGGCGCCCCCACCACCACCATTTAGCTGAGTAGCACCGTATGAGCCGGCACCCCATCCACCAGTACCCCCACCATCACCAACAAAGGTACCAGCACCTACTGTGACATGAGTATTAAATCCTAGACCTTTGCCGCCCTTCACAGTGGCTGTATTGATGAAATAACTATCACCGCCCTCAGCACCACTGGCAGCATCACCTGCAGCACCAACCACCACGGTATATGTTTGCCCCGGAACCACGGTGATATTATTTTTCCACCCTAGGCCGGCCCCGTGACCAGACTTTTGTTTGTTGTTATCTGTGAGATATGTTGGCCCTGCTCCACCGCCACCTACACATACAACACACACTGATGTAACACCCGTGGGCGCTGTCCAACTATATGTGCCTGCTGTAGTGTATGCTTGTTGGCCTGTGGGTCCTGCTACCACTATCGGAGGAGCAGAAGCCGCTAGTGCCCCTGTCATTGATATTGCGCCTGTAAATGATAGTCCTGCCATGTTTTATCTGCCTTGTTATTTTTATGTTGTTGAATATCCTGCGGCTGCAAGTCCATATCTAGCAGTGCCAACACCAGTAGTATCAGTAGCTACAACACCTGTATTTGATACTAAATTAGTCATAGAAAGGTTGTTGGTGTCATTATATCCATATCCAAATACGGCTTTGTCTCCGCCATATCCTGCGGCTGCAAGAAACCGTCTAGCAGTACCTACACCTGCGGTGTCTGTGGCAACTACTCCAGTATTAGATACTAAATTGGTCATTGATCGAAGTACTGAAACTTCTCCATACCCAAAAATAGCTTTATCACTTCCATACCCACTGGCTGCGAGTTCTCGTCTAGCGGTGCCAACACCAGTCGTATTGGTAGCTACAACTCCTGTATTACTTACTTTGTTGGTTATTGACTGGGGACCTCCTCCAATACTACTTTGTCCATATCCAAACAAAGCCTTATCACCGCCATAACCTGCGGCTGCAAGATGCTGTCTAGTAGTACCTACACCTGTGGTATCTGTGGCCACTACGCCGGTATTTGATACTAAATTAGTCATAGAAAGGTCGTTATTATTATATCCATATCCAAAGATAGCCTTATCAGTACCGTAACCTGCGGCTGCTAGTCCATATCTAGCAGTGCCAACACCAGTAGTATTACCAGCAACTACACCGGTGTTTGATACTAGGTTGGTTACTGCTGTAAATGGGCCACCATATCCGAAAATAGCTCGATCACCGCCGTAACCTGCGGCAGCTAGGTAATATCTAGCGGTACCAACACCAGTAGTATCTGCGGCTACGACACCTGTGTTTGATACTAGGTTAGTCATTGATACTGAACCGCCACTATACCCATAACCAAATATAGCCCGTTGAGTACCTCCGCCACCACCCCCGGCGACCGCGCCATTCCCTGCGGCTGATACAGCCCCTGCTAGTCTTACTGACCCTGTTAGTGTTATTGCCATTTTTTAATCCTTGTTATCTTTATGTGAATGAGAATCCTGCGGCTGCTAGGCCGTATCTAGCTGTACCGACACCTGTGGTATCAGTGGCTACTACACCTGTGTTACTTACTAGATTAGTTATAGCTGTTACAGCACCTGTAGTTCCGTAGCCAAATATAGCTTTATCGCTGCCATAGCCAGCCGCGGCCAAATATTCTCTAGCTGTGCCTACGCCTGTAGTATCCGTGGCTACTACACCTGTATTTGATACTAGATTAGTTACAGCGGTGACTGAACCGCTGTTTCCATATCCAAATATTGCTTTGTCTGTGCCGTATTTTGCAGCCGCTAAATTAGATCTAGCGGTGCCAACACCTGTGACATCTGCTGCCGTTACACCTGTGTTACTTATTAAGTTAGTCATTGATTGAACTCCGCTGGCATTAGTTCCATAGCCAAACAAGACCTTGTCGCCACCGTAGGTTGCGGCAGCCAGGCGTGACCTAGCAGTACCTACAGAAGATGCCTGACCTATGGAATACACTCCTGTGTTTGATATTAACTCGATTCTTGATGCATAGGTGCTGGCTGCACTTTGTCCAAAACCAAAAACAGCTTTATCATACCCGTAGGTTGCTCCGGCGGTGCCCCATCTACCACTACCACTTAGAGTACTATTTGAAGCAACTATGCCTCCATTTGATACTAGGTTGCCCGTTGTAACTCCAGCTGTTCCGGCTGTGGTTCCATTTACAAACACAGCTTTATCACCACCATAACCTGCGGCAGCTATATAATATCTAGCTGTACCAACACCTGTGGTGTCTGTGGCCACAACTCCTGTATTACCTACTAGATTGGTCATTGATACTGCCGCAGTAGTGAATCCGTAGCCAAATATAGCTCGTTGAGTACTTGGGAGGGATGAAACAGTAGCGGTCCAACTTGCTGTTGTTGATGCCAGAGCAGACACAGCACTGGTTAACACTATGGTAGCGTCTGTGAACGTGCTAGTCGCAGTGGTCAATGTGCGAGCGGTGCCAGTGAATGTTGTAGTAGCGTAATCTAATCCATTGGTATTGTAAATGTAGCTCGTTGACCCAATAGTATATGAGCCAATACCCGATCCATCAGGGGGTACTTTAGCAAACAATACATCATTGGTTGAGTTAGCATTAGAATAACCAAAAATACAGAGATTACCTGTACCATCAACTGCTACACTTTTACCATAATCTTGACTAGAGCCGTTGACAAAATATCCTAGGTCTCGTTGCCATAGTACAGTACCTGCTGAATCGTACTTGACAATAAACATGTTTCTGTCTGAGGCTGAAATTTCAGAATTGGTATAACCAACAGCATAGACATTACCACCAGGATCAACGGCCACGTCATTGAAAACAACTCCGTTGGCATTGACAACTCTTCTTACCCAGGTCGGGGAACCGGGCTGTGTTACGCTGGCATTCCATTTAGCAGTAAAAGCGCCTGTGGTATAAGATCCAACAGCATAGCAATTACCGACATCGTCTACATCAATAGCAATTCCAGTTTCGGCAGTAGCTGATCCGATTCCTGTTTGCCATTGCAGAGTGCCCAGGCTATTGTATTTGACCAAATAAATGTCATTACTTCCGTAGCCTACACTGTTAGTATAACCCACAACATAAACGTTGCTTACACTGTCAACACCTACGTCATTGCCGTAGTCGCTGGAAGCTCCGGTTAATGTTCTTTGCCATTGGATGGTTCCAGCGCTGTTATACTTGGCCAAGACCATGTTAGGATTAACACCACCAGTGTAGCCAACAATATGTACGTTGCCTGATTGATCAACAGCTACACCCGTCCCTACAGCTACCTCTCCAGGTGCTCCCAGAGTTTTTTGCCATTGGACTGTGCCTGAATTGTCAACTTTAACCACTATACACTGCATGCCCGAGGTATCTGTGTAGCCAACAATATACGAATTGCCGGAATTATCTACTACCATTTTAGTGATGGTAAAGATAGCACCGGACTTAGTCAGGCTCTTTTGCCATTGTATAGCACCCACTGAATTATACTTGGCCAAATACATGGTAGTTTGATCTGCGCTGTATGAGCTGACATAGGTGTTATTAAAACCGTCAATGCCGCCCCAGGCACCAGTACCAGCACTGGTCAGTCTGCCCGCAAAATATGCCGTGCTAGAAGTTACCACATTAACTGCGTTAATTGTTGCTGTACTCACAGAGTCAGTTAATGTACCCGCTGTTTCTGTACAGGTAGAAGCCGAATCAATCAAGGCCAAAGTACCTGTGCTGATACTTCGTGTAGTAGGAGTCAATGAAGAAGCGGTATAGGACAATTGTAGGTTGTTCAGGAAGTAAGTTCCTGTGCTAGATCCGTCGCTGGGTAATTTTATCAGTAGTGCGTCGTCAAAATCGGCGCCAGTGATTTTGCCAGTGACATAGATGTTGTCCGAGCCGTCTAAGACCATTCCTCCGGGTACCAGATCGTATGCAGTATCACTTATCGCAGGTCTTAGGACACGTTGCCATATTACCGTACCCGAGGTATCATATTTTAGCAGTACTAAAGTATATTCAACACTACTAGCGCCAGGCACTGATGATTGACTACTTTCTATGCAGACATAGATGTAGCCTTGGCTGTCCTGAACAATACCCCAAGGTTTAATAGTGGCGCCTTCTGCCAGGTCTCTAGCCCAGACCAATGTTCCCGAGCTGTTATTTTTTTGTAAGAAAAAGTTACTGGTAGTATGTCCGCAACTGTAGCTGTTACCCGAACTGTCTACTACGATTCCAGTGAAACTATGACTGTTAGTTCCTAATTTATATGACTGCCAAATAGCCGTGCCCGAACTGTCATATTTGGCTAAAAATCCCAGGGTGTTACTTGGATAGTTATTACCACCGTTGATGTAAACGTTGTTAGAGCCGTCAAGGGCAATTCCATAGGCCCATTCTTCAGAGCTGGTAGCACTGAGACCCAGTCGTCGACGCCATAGTACTGTGCCCGAGCTGTCATACTTGACCACAAGTGCGTCAGTGGCGGTGCCAGAGGTAGCTTCCCAGCCTGAGACATAGATGTTGTCCGAGCTGTCAATGACCAACTTATAGAATTGATCATCCCAGGCACCGGTAGTGTCTGTGCCCAATTGACGTTGCCATTGTAGGGTGCCCGAGCTGTTGTATTTTACAATAACAGCATTATTACTCGCGTTCACGGTATTATCTGCGAAGCCCACAGCATAAACGTTACCGGCACTGTCTGCCTTGACATCGTTTATCCTAACTTCTGTACCCCCGGTTAAATCACGCTCCCATATCACAGTGGACATGTCGGTGTCGAGTCGGGCTATGGTACTGCCCCCTGTGGAACTATAACCCTGCCGTATGGCCACGTACACAGACGACCCTCTCACATCTATGGCGTTGCCCCATAGAGCTTTTCCGGGATATTTCAGTGTGCCAATAAAGTAATTTGTGGGTACTACTATCTCTTCCGGAGCGGGTGCCACGTATCCGTCACCCGAAGCTGATACCGCCCCTGCTATTGTCAATGCGCCTGTGAATGTTAGTCCTGCCATGTTGGTCCTTTTATTCTACCGTTGGTGTATTTATAGCTGTAAATAAGAAGATGACAACAAATTCAGCACCACGCACAGCCATACTGGTCACGGGCTTGCCCAGATTTGGCCAAAACACGGACTCACTGATCAACACCTGGGCTCGTGGGGGTCAAATAGATTGGTACATAGCACTTTGGCGAACTTTGGGGCCACAGACCACACAGATAGATCCACGTTGGTTGACCCTGAGTCAAAGGCAGATCTCCCGAGAATTTACCCAAAGATTCCCGGATAGCAGACACCAAGTTAAACTCTGTCAGTGGTTGGACCCCGATGCTCTAGCACCTCCACCCAGAGACTATCCGGGATTTTACTGTGACTCTGCCAGTGTTTGGCAACAGTATAAACTCCTACAATATGCCAACCTACAGCGTAGACTCTGTGAATACAGCGATCTCCAAAGCTACGACATAGTGATTAGAGCACGACTAGATGCCACAGCCAGCCATGTACAAGACCTTACAGTAATCCAAGACATAGTAACTAGACTACCACAGACGCTGATCACGGCCAACGGCAATCGTCAACCTCCCTATGACTTAAATGATCAACTGGTCATTGGTGCCAGTGCCGCAATGAACTTATTCTGCGATGCTGTGGATCACTTTGATCGAGCATATAACTCGGGCACAGAATACAATCCAGAACGACTGTTGGGCCGAATACTCACGGAACAGGGTTTGAACTGGCCCACTACGGATTGGACTAGTACACTAAAGACTTTGGGTGAATACACGGAACAAGGACAGTTTATACAACAACCAGGTAGTTGGAAGTTCATCGATGAGTCCAACCAGCGCGAAGCGCACAGCGCAGAGAATTTTAACTAGTCCCTGTAGATTATTCTAGAGTGATCCGGATAGTGTAGTATCCATAATAATCCAAACTGTGGATGGCTGAAACTGATCCACCATTCGCCCGGTACTGGATAGTCTGCTAGTACGCTGTAGTGCCATCCCCGGGGCCAAAAGCTGACTAGTGGATCTATAGTCCTTAGTTGAGCCTGTTGTTGAGGCACCAGCAGTGATGACCATACTAATAACATACTAGAAATATTTACTGTATCGACTTCAATAATATGGTAATACCCCGCTAGAGCATAAGCAGAGAATACGCATGTACAAATACCCCGCTGTAGGCTATTAGAGATTAGCTGACTGCGTGAGCTATATACAAATACCCCGCTGTAGGCCATGGTGGTTTATGGTGGGGAACATTGGAGATTTGGTGAAAACCATTTGAGCATAGCCTCTCTTCCCCACCCTGATCTCAGAATTTTTACAGTGAATTTCGCAGTGATCGGCACACTTTTTACCAAAAAACCCCACCGTTTTACCAGATTTTGGATCATATTTGTCACCATTTCGCCACCGTTTTTCCACCGAATCTCTACGGTGATCCACGGTAACTCCAACTTGACAAAACTCTACTACTATGCTATAATAACTACTGTTGTATACGTTACATACAGTAGACATACAGTGGGCCGTTAGCTCATTAGGTTAGAGCAGTGGACTCATAATCCATTGGTGCGGTGTTCGAATCACCGACGGCCCACCACTAAGTACAGTAAGTAAACTCTGTGCATGCAGTAGAAAGAGATCAATGTTTAAACCCGAGGATGCGGGATAGATACTCAAGCTAGAGATCAGGAGCTAGAAGTCTGGGAGATCTTGAATGTGAGTTGAGGGGCGACCTAGTCTAACCGTTACCGCGCCAAACCGATTACCGTTTTGCTTCTAGTGGTTGAGGCTCGTACTAGTTACAGGAAAAGTCGGCGGGGGATTATCTGTTAACTCAGCAAGATAATCACTGATAATAGGGATAATGTCGTTGGGCATTATCCCTATAATCTTTTAAACAAACTCTACATAATCGGTGCGGAGATATTGTTTTGCTGTAGCGATAATGCGTTCTTTATCTGCTTGTAATGTCTCATATACAATATCCCCACTAACATAATTACACTTCTTTTGCTGGGGGAATATATAAACTTCCTCATCTCGCTTATTAATAGTTTTATATACATTAAAAGCGAATATGATTTTATATGTCTCTTTATCTTTATTATAGATAATGCGGGCTTTTGCGGTGTTTGCTGTATGTAGTGTAGACATGTTTGCTCCTTGTTAGTGTACATGTATTATAACACCTTTTTGGAAACCCTTGTTGTTCTAGGGTCTTTGAAGTGCCGGGGCTTGTGGCTTTTTTAACACATTCTGTTTGGCGGGTCTTTGGTTGACTGTTTGGTAAAACCACTGTATAATCACTACATGGACACAACAAATACTCCCCGCAAAAAGCGCACAGACCGCAATCATATCATCTATGAGCTTGTGGTCAACGGCAAGAACTACATTGGCGTCACTGCCAAGACTGAAAGCACTGTCAACAAGTCTGTGTTGGCTCGTGCCGCCAAGCACTTCTATCGTGCCAAGACTGAAACAAAGAACTGGCTCTTGTGTGCAGAACTTCGCAAGTTGTCAGACAAGTCAGAGATTGAAGTCTATGTACATGAGATCATTCGCGGTAAGGCAGCGGCTCACAAGAGGGAAGTTGAGATCCGCAGAATGATTAACCCTGCGCTGAACACGGACGTAAGAGGAGACTGACATGGTAAAATGGGAATGCCAGATGTTCTATGGTGATAAACTGTATTCAGGACACTATTGGACGGATGAGCTGAGTTTGGCCCGTGCCCGTAAGAAGGTTGCGGAATTACAACGGTTTCACCCTAGTATGCGATTTACATTGACAGACTGGGAATTAGGCAGTATAATTGACGTACACACTAACACAAAGGAGATAGCATGAGCATTCAATCAGTGACCGCAGAGATCATTTCCGGCAAGTTTACCAACGACGAGCTGAGTTCCTTGATCGACTCTATCAAGTATGCTAGAGCACGACTAGGCAAGCAGGCCATCCGTGCTCTCAACATAGGCGACAATGTACAGTTTACCAGCTCTAAGACTGGACAGACCATGACGGGCTTTGTCACTAAGATTGCCATCAAGTACGTCACAGTACGCACCATTGGTGGTATGTGGCGAGTGCCTGCCAACATGCTCTCAGTGGTAGAGGACGAGGCTGACAACTTCTTAGAAGACTTTAATAGTGTGGGTTCACGCCATCACTATTGATCAACTGTTATGAAGATCTTCATAGCAGGCGACAGTTTTGGATTAGGTGAAATTAAGTACGGTGGTGGTCGGCATCATGGTGGACTGGCCACGTACCTAAGAGAATACGGCTACACTGTTTTTAACAGTTCCAGAGGGGGATCGTCTAGCAGTCAAGCACTGACTAGACTACAAGCTTCGATGGCAGATGAACACTATCAGGAAGGCGATCTAGTATTGTTTATTCTCTCAGATCCCATCCGTGAACTTCGTCCCTATACTGAGAACCTAACTCAGTCAGTGATTGAAGAGGGCAGTGTAATAGCTGCATCTCTTAAGATGTTCCATAGGATCTGTGTCAAGCTCAACGAACAACCTTGGAAAACACATTTGATTGGCGGTGTTTGTAGCTATACGCCCGAGATGGTTCAAGGCTATTCTAACATAGTTCCCTTGGTGCCTAGCTGGGCAGATCTATTAGTGGGCCACAAACCTTTCTACGAGTCTTATAAGAATAGATACTGGACTGCCGCACAGGGTTGGGGCACTTGGCTTATAGATGTTAAACGCATAAAAGATCAAGACCCGGATTTGTTTGCAAAAGTTGTTGATGAGATGAAACAATTCAATATAGCGGCCAAAGAAGTCTATAAAGAAGATATCTTCCATCCCGATGGAAAACATCCAAATAGAACAGGGCATCTGTGGCTTTTTAACCACATTGTAGAAAAACTAGGGTTGTAGTGGTTGACAAACTGGTAAAACCTTGCTATAATAGACACATACACTAACAAGGAGCACACGATGAGAGACGAAATTCTTGCAAAGCTAGCAGAAATAGAAGCTATGCTGTTGGAAGCTACACTAGACGGCGAGCAACTAGCAGAACTAGATTGCTTTGCGGAAGTAACAGGTCCGCTGAATACACTGGTAGAAGCTGTTGATTATTACGTAGACTAAGGAGCAACTATGACACGCGAACGCACTACAAAGCTGTTGGAGATGATGGACGAGGGCTTGATCACAGCTGAGTCTGTGGCAGAGATGGCTCTTGCTTATATGAGCGAAGATGATGTAGCAGACATGATGCGAGCCAACGACATCCTCGACGAAGAAGACGAACCCGATGTAGATGAAGCCACCGAGTGGGCTGACTTCGACCCGGACTGTTAAGAATAGCTTTCTCCCCCGGGCGTTGACCAGGGCAGTGCCAGTAGAGCACCTAAAGACCTAAGTCCCGGAACATGGTTGACAAAGTGGTAAAACCGTAGTATAATAGATACACTAACAAGGAGCAACTATGACACGCAACTACGAAGAGATTGATAGTTTTGAACGCAATGGGTTCACTATTATTGTAGACAAGACCTAGGAAGACCTAAGTCCCAAAGATTGCTTTGATGACTCTTGTTTCAACATGAAAGAAATGTACGATGACATTGAATGCGGACGGCTTGACTGGTTCATGTTACGTGTACGCATCATGGTTGATGAGTACGAACTTGCCTCAGAGTTCCTAGGCGGTTGCTTGTATGAGAACCCGCGGGAAGTACTTACAGATGGAACTGTAGAAGACTTGATCGCACAAGCAATGATCACAGCCAAGCGAGAAGTCTATCGCATGTACAAGAAGTTCCAAGACATTAGTTGGGAACACGATGCTCAAGGAGCTCTATGAGCTATAAGCACGTAGACGAAGCACTACAGTGGGTGGGTGCGGTATTAATTGTAGCGGGACATGCGCTGAATGCCATAGGGCCCGCAGTGTATCCCTACAATATTGCTGTCTTTGCTCTGGGCACTGTAGCGTTCCTAGCCTGGGCCTATCGTGTGGGAAATAAGCCACAGATGGCAGTCAACGTTGTTTCAATAGCCATAGGGCTTGTAGGGTTATATCGAGCCATAGGTTGACAAAGTGGTAAAACCACTGTATAATTAAGACTTACACAACGCAACTAGGAGCAACTATGCAAACACCGATGCCAACAGAACAGCCTAAAGAAGGCTTCCAGTGGGTTTGGAACATGATGAGCCGTGTATGGATCCAGCAAGAGATTGACACTCCCTGGGCCTGCCGTGTAGACAGTGAGAGCTACTGGAGCAACTAAGGGGTTGACAGGGCGGCAATTCCCTGCTATAATACATACATCAACAACACACTAAGGAGCAACTATGCAAACACTACAAGCCTATGTCGACAGCAAGAACAAATGGCGTGCCGTATTTGGTAAAGGCCCACTGAGCCTTGACAGTGCCACAGACCGTCAGCGCATTGCTGAGACTATTGACTGTGAACTGAGCCCTGAGAACTTGACCTGCGATGGCGAACTGAGCCACACAGAAGTTCAGGCTCGCTACAAACAATTGATCACTGCCGCAAAGCAACTGGCAGAGTTAGATCCTACTACCGCATTGGTCATCTACGAACTCTACACAGGAGAGTGATATGAAGGTAGCCCACGCTAAACAAGAACTGATAGATCGTGTGATCTATCAAATACAGTGTGACTTGGAAGACAAGGACACTACTGCCATCGAAGAGTTACTGTGGAAACTCGACGACAAATTTTTAATCGCTTACTTGCCTGAGGAGATCTAAAATGCCTAATTGGTGCAACAACACATTAGAACTTGAACACAAAGACCCAGCAATGATTGAGCGTGCCAAGGCCGCTATGATGCGTGGCGAGTTCCTACACGAGTTTATCCCAGTGCCTAAAGAATTGTCAGAGACTGTGTCAGGTTTCATGGGAGAGGACAAGCGTGAGTTCCATGAGGCGCAGATGGCTCGTAACATCGAACAGTTTGGCCACAAGGACTGGTATAGTTTTTGTATAGCCAACTGGGGCACCAAGTGGGATGTAGGTGGCGATGACTATGGTACCCCTACTATCACCGAAGACGGTAAGATGATTGCGGGCTTTGACAGTGCCTGGGCTCCGCCTACTAACGCAATGGAGAAATTGGCTGCGATGGGCTTTACTGTCAAGCTCTACTACTATGAGCCAGGTATGTGCTTTGCTGGCATCTGGGAAGGCAACGAAGATTACTCTAACGATGACTACTACGAGTACGGCGATATGTCATCAGATGAGGTCGCTGAGACATTGCCCGCAGAGCTCAACGACATGTTCTGTATCAGCGACACCGTGGCCGAGTACGAGGCAGAGAGCGCAGACGATGATGAGAACTTGAACATTGATCTAGATGGTGGTGTCAGCGCAACTAACGAATAACCCTAAGCCCGCAAGGGCTTTTGGTTGACCGTTTTGGAAAAGTTTGCTATAATACGCATACACTAAACAAAAAGGAGCTCACATGTTAGCTAACAAACATATTGTCGCTATTAATCAGTTAATGCTTAATACCACTGCAGAATATATTAACTGTTTTGCTAAAGACGAATCTGATATTGATCAGTTTAAAATGTATACAAGCGATGTAGCACATAATATCGCCGCTTTAGATGTTTTTAATAATACATTTAATGCGGAAGCATTACACGATAATATAATGCGTCAGGATACTCTTGTACGCGAGTTTTATTATAATGTGTTAAAGTATATTGAAGATAATAAGTTAATCTCTGCTAATATGTTTGCTTGTAGTTAAGCAACAACAAAGACCCTACAACACATAGGGTCTTTGGTTGACAACTTGGTAAAACCACTGTATAATTAACACATACACTAAAAAGGAGCTAGTATGTCAGATTTACGCAAAGAGTTAGACAGCAAAATGTTACAATTACAAGCATTGCTCGACGAGCACTTCGAGGAAAGCGAAAGCGTACAAGACGCTTTTAATGCGTTAGCTTGTGCTATCGACGACGAGATGGCGTCTTTGTATTAAGGAGCAACTATGTTAGATCTCAGCAGAGTCTTTAAAGTTTACAACGGCCGGGCCAATGCCTGTTGCTGTGGCTGTTCGGGCAAGTATGCCACAGCAAGTGCGCTCAAAGCATTCGCGGACCGAGACAGGGG
>Ga0114982_1001215_pt1 | contig 12868 bp, 17 predicted proteins | sample Shrwel_input2_FT_FD_87183 | JGI IMG/M metagenome (GOLD analysis project Ga0114982, IMG submission 87183) | Subsurface microbial communities from deep shales in Ohio, USA - Utica-3 well 1 S input2 FT | ecosystem: Environmental > Aquatic > Deep subsurface > Shale gas/oil reservoir > Produced... | reverse complement strand
GTGGATGTATTTAAAGCAATATCCATTAAGTCTGATTATTGACAGTACCATCCTGAAACATCTGATTTATTGAATCATCAACAAATCCAGCTTTGTCACCAAGCTTAAAGTGGAAATGTCCTGAAGTATTTCCTCCAACGTGTCTAACCATAATTCTCAATATTTCGAGCGGATAGAGATAGCCTTCCGTCTGCATATCTATCTCTATCTCTGTTGATGATGCTATATTAGCTGAAGTTGTTCCTGATACGAAAAATAATCTCATTCTTGCCTCTTACTTATTTTTTTGCTGACATTCGCTAACGCCGCTTTCTTTGCGTCAGATGAAGTATTGGTGGTTACCAAAGGCATTTTAACCGCTGGTTTTTTCACTTCATTAGTATTATTTTTATTAGTTACACTTGCTTTTTTATTACAACCACAACCCATTTTTTTCTCCACAATATATTTACTATACTTTATTACCATACTTTTTAGAAACAAAGTCTTTCATCTTTCCAAATTCCGCCAAATCAATTTGTTTCCCTGACATAATCATCTCTAGTGTTGCCTTGGCATATCCGGCCAAATTCACAACTTCTCCTATTCCAGACATGTCTACTTCGCCCTTTGACATTTTTTCTTTTATATCCGAAATTTCTTGATTAGATTTTCCGACCATAGATAGCAGTGGCGAGAATGAATCAAGAATATTTTTTATATCCCCCATTTTCTGTGCTGTTTTTTTAAATTCTTCATTCTTGTTGTTTTTGCACGAAAGAAGACATACTGAGCATTGCTCCTCTATGCCCATGCTCCAAAATTTGCAATTAAGATAATTCTCTTCTTCCTGCGATATTTCTCCCACCAGAGATGATCTATCACAACCAAAGATTATCTTGCCATCACCTATAGTTGCTTCTTTTGTGCAAAGAGAAGAGCATCTCATTTGCTTTGTTTTTTGGCATGATTCTTCGCAATTAATTTTTTTCATGTTTTAATTCCGTCTTAAACTTTATAAGCTCAGCTATAATAGCATCAATGCCATCACGGTTTATATCGCAAGATATAAACCCGAATGAGTCCTCGTCTATTTTTGTTTTTATAGAAAATTTAACAGAAGTTTTTGTTGGGTTAAGTTTAACTTCAAAGTATTCTGAATTTTTTAGGTTTACTTTCATAGACGAGGTTATACTAAATTTTTAAAGTATTTTTGCAGCCAATGCAGCTAGTTCTGATCTTTCTGATTTGGTCAGCATTACGTTTGCTGCAAGGCTAGATCCTCTAAACTTAGACACTACTGTTGATAGGCCTGAGTTAAACAAGTCTAATTTGGGAGAATCTATCTGCTCTATATCTCCAATTAGAATTAACTTAGAGTTTGTGCCCATTCTTGTTATAACTGATTTCATTTCAGATATGGTTGTATTCTGGCACTCGTCCACTATAAAAATTGTATTTGGAAAAGTTCTTCCTCTTATATATGATAGGGATTCAATCTCAAGAACTCCTTTTTCTATCAAAAGCTCGACATGTCCTGCGCCACCCTTGAGAAGCCATTTTGCGTTATCAAAAATTGGCTGAACCCAAGGCTTCATTTTATCAAGCTTATCTCCTGGCAACATACCTATATTTGTTGACAAACTTACAACAGGTCTGGTTATAACAATTTTGTTATACATACCTTTATCAACCATATGTAGGGCGGCAGCGATCGCCGCCATTGTCTTTCCGCTTCCAGCTAAGCCGCAGACAGATACTAACGGTATCGAAGCATCGAGCATAAGCTCCATCGCAAATTTCTGTTCTTTATTCCTTGGCGAAACACCAAATAGATTAAAATCTTTTTTGTCAGTTATCTTTGTTTTACATATAAATCCATTTTTATAGATTCCCAATGCACTTCCGCCTTCGACTGTCTTCATTACGAGGCACTGATTATTATAAAAATCATCAGAATCAGAAATTTTATCTTTACTTATCTTTCCATCTGCATAATAAGCATCTAGGATATCTGCATCAACTATATATGTCTTTATTTTTTCTGATAATGGATCTTCTCCAGTATGAATTACATCATCTTCTGATAAGGACGTTATGCCTATTGCTGATGCTTTTACCCTCATTGAGATATCTGAGGATACGAGTGACAGGTTGTTATAAATTAAACAATATTTTTTTGCAGTTGCAATTATTGTAGAGTCTACTGATCTGGAATATGATTCTGGCAGAGCAGATAAGTCTGCTTCGAAAGAGATTAAAACTGAGTTATTGTTATCTATTGTAAATTCAGAAGTTATATCCGAATCTTTTCTAAATTTATCAAAGATTTTATTTGAACGTCTTGCAGAAAATCCTACTGCATCCTGCTTTGTTTTTGCGCCATCAAGCTCTTCCAATACTTCTATTGGCACTATAAATCTAGTGTTTTCCAATATAGAGAATATCATTGGTTGGTTTAATATGGCTGAAGTATCAAGAACTAAAGTTTGTTCTTTTGTGTTCATTTTATTTTTTTAATCTCTTTTGTTTTTTTTGTTTATCTATAACAGACCAGTAATTTACTAAAATTTCGCTGTAAAGAAGATTGTCTTTATCTTTTTTTACAGATATTTTTTCAACATGCCATTCACCAACCTCCTTATTGAGTTTAAAAATATTTATTTTTGTATTATTTTTAGAAACCTCTATATGCAAGCCTTGCTCTGTAAGATATTTTACCGATTTATTCTTATTATCCCCGTATATTATACTTAGATCGAGATTTAAAAATTTTAATATATTAAGAACCCAATCTTCTGATTCTTCTTTTATTGCCTGATTCCAAGAATCTTTGTCGCATAAAATTTTTTTGTTTAAAAAGTCTTCCATTTGTACAACTATATTTTTTTATTAATAGCTAATTTTTAAAAATCAAAAAATACGAACCTGTTACCCCTAATACCAAGATTGCCCGAATGAAGATCTGTTCTTCTATTTGCTCTTGATACTATAATGGTTTCTATTAGATCATCTAACCAATCTTTTCTTAGATTATAATTTCTTGAGATATTGGCTTCTTCTGACTGATCATAATGTATGTAAGTAAGATGTTTTGTTTCTTTTATAACTCTTGACAGATCATCATTATAGATATCAAATTCGCTATCTGTATCATAAAGAACTTCTCTGATAAGATTTGCTATAGTTTCTTTATTTTTTACTTCACGATAAAATTTTCTAAAAAAATCACTACTACCTATATTATATCTCATCTTGTCCAAAGTATTGAATATACTATTGATAAATGGTAATTTCTCTATTTCATATAATTCATTATATTTTGATTTCTTAGGATCCTGTAGTACATACTCCATGGTGGAATAAAATATATCCCCATCTATATTAGCTTCTTCTGGCATTTCCAACTTTTCATTCTCATATATCATGGGCAATATAGATTTTTTATCAGAGCGATCATCTTCGTTTGAATGAAGTTTTTTGATAATTTCATCTTTTAAATATTGTTCAGATTCATCGAAGTGAGGATCTCCTGACTTATATTGAGATCTATATATTTTTAAAACTCTACCATCCCTCATCAGCCATGCCTCACCAGAGAGACCTTGACCTAGTAGTTTTAAGATATCCCACTCCATAAATTTTTCTGAATTAAGATCAACGAAATGCTCAAACAAATCATAATCCAGGCCAAGTGATTTGGTCTGTTCGTCCAGCTCTTTTTTTAATTTTGAAATTACATCGCTCTCCAATATTAAAGAGAAATCTGGCATTACAAAAAATTTTTTTTCATAAGCTATTTTTGATAGCTCGATATTCATTTTTCTCAGAGCGATACTTAGTATCTCTAATTTCTTATTGGACATAAAAAAACTCCAAACTATATAGTTTGGAGGCTTTATTAGCAGTTTTTATACTTTATCTATAGATATGTCTACGGTTGCTTTGGCCCAAACATCTTCCCATGAACCCGTTATAGCTCCTTTTGCATAGTCCGTTACTTTATTTTCAAAGAAGTTTGTATGTATTGGGGCGTTTATCATTTCCTCTACCCATGGTAAGGGATTCTTCTTTACCTTAAATATTCCCTTTAAGCCCAAAGATATAAGTCTTCTGTCTGCAATATATCTTATATATTGCTTAACATCTGATGCAGTTAGGTCTTCCATCTCACCCATTGAGAATGCTAGATCTATAAACTTATCTTCAAGGTCAACCATCTTAGTTGCAATTGTATATATCTGAGATTTGAGATCATCTTTCCATATATGTCTATTTTCCTCTATGAAGGTTCTGAATAATTTTATCATTGCTTCAGTATGCATCGTCTCATCTGCAATCGACCATGATATGATCTGCCCCATTCCTTTCATCTTTCCGTGTCTTGGGAAATTCAAAAGCATTATGAATGATGAAAATAATTGCATGCCTTCAGTAAAGGCCGAAAATACCGCAATCTGTTGAGCAATATTCTTTTCGTCTTTTTCTGAGAAAGAATTTATATAATCATGCTTCTCTTTCATCTCTGAATATTGCAAAAATTCATTATAAAGTGAATCTGGCATATCTAGAGTCTCTATGAGGTGAGAGTAAGCCGCAACATGCAAGCCCTCTCTTGCGGCAAACCCCAAGAGCATCATCCTTACTTCTGGCTGAGGGAACAGGGGAAGATAGTTTTTTACATAGCCACCAGCAACATCTATATCGCCTTGAGTAAAAAATCTAAATATTTGAGTTAGAAAATGTTTTTCACTATCACTAAGTTTTGATTTCCAATCCTTGAGATCCGCAAACATTGGTATTTCTGTATGAAGCCAATGTGCTTGTTCGTGCTTAAGCCATATTTCATAGCACCATTGGTATGAGAATGGTTTAAAGTAATTTCTTTCTTCGGTAAGCTTTAGTTTTTTCTTAGACATAAAAATTATTCCTTATTTATTTTAAATACCAACAGCTAGTACATCTTGCTTCATACTTTTCTTTGTCGCCAATATCTATTATTGAGTCGTCGTTGATTAGCTTCTTTGATTTTGATGCCGGTTTGCCACAAACCTTTCCATTTATATTGTTGGTACAAACAGCCTTTAATTTTATTACGTTATCTGCAAATGATAAAAGCTCAGGCATACAACCAAACGGCTGTCCTTGCCAAGTTAAGTCCAATCCACATAACAAAAAATCTTTATCTGAATGCTTTTTCAAGACCTTTAATATATTTTTGTTAAAGAATTGAACCTCATCTATTGCAACAAATTTTGTATTATTTTGTGATAATATCGAGTCAAGGATATCTTCATTTGGAGCAAGAAGACATTTCATATCTACTCCAACCCTAGTTACTATTTTATCTATAGAAAACCTGTCATCTAAAGAATGTTTTATAAGTATTGGATTTAATTCGGCTATCCTCGCCTTCATTACTCTCACAATTAGTTCGTTGCTTTTCCCAGAATACATTGGTCCGCATATGACTTCTATCATGGATCAACCGCTACATGCCAGACAATCTTCGTTATTTATTAGATCTGAAAGATCTATCTCTTCCTCTATCTTAGATCTTTCTATCTTCTGAGAAACCTTATCAGCAGATGCTATCTTTTCAGATCTGCAATAGTATAGCGACTTAAGACCTTTCTTCCAGGCCATAAAGTGACATGCATGAATATACTTTACTGATGCATCTGGCATGAAGAATAAGTTTAGGCTTTGACCCTGATCAACAAACTTCTGTCTATCAGCAGCGTGCTCAACCAACCACCTTTGATCTATTTCTATTGCGGTCTTGAAGATGTCTTTTTCCCAATCGCTCATCATATCTAGATGTGATACGGATCCAGAATGAGATATGATTGAAGACCATATTTCATCATAATCTATTGAAGAGTCTTTTGAACATTTTTCTTTTATAAGAGAATCAAGGTACTTATTTTTATTTAAATAAGATCCAGATAGCGTATCTTGTCTGTATGCATTTGCCTTAAATGGTTCTATCGATGGTGATGTGTTTCCCATAAATATTGAAGAACTTGCGTTTGGTGCAATTGCCATTACATGACTTAATCTAACTCCATAGCCTTCTGCATCTGGAGCTTCACCTCTTACTATTGCCAGGGCTTTATTTGCTTCGTCGAGTCCAGATCTTATGTGAGAAAAGATTCTAATATTAATACTCTTTGCTATTGCGCTCTCAAATGGAATGCTTCTCTTCTGAAGAAGAGCGTGAAAGCCTAGCAGACCTACACCAACAGATCTTTCTCTCATTGCGGAGAACTTTGCTCTACTTATTGTATCGGGCGCATTATCTATAAAGTATTGCAAAACATTGTCAAGCATCTCAAGAACATCAGGAAGAAACTGTGCATTAGCAGACCATTCATCAAAGTATTCTGCGTTCAAAGAACTCAAGCAACATACAGCAGTTCGTTTCTCATTCGTTGGTAGCATTATCTCTATACATAGGTTGCTTTGCTTTATCTTCAAGCCCCTGTTTTTTAACCATATCGGAAGAGAATTATTAGATGTGGTAACAAAGTGTATGTATGGTTCTCCGGTTGTCATTCTTAGTTCTATTATCTTTTGCCAAAGCATTCTAGCAGAAACAGTTTCTACTATAGTTGGATTGGCAGGATCTCTTAGATGCCAAGAATCGTCAAAATTAGGATCAAGCATTGAACCTTCGACGAGCGCCATAAAGTCATCACATATATTTATGCCGTGGTGCAGGTTTAAACATCTGAGGTTTTGGTCACCGGTAGGTTTTCTTATATCCAAGAAAGCCATGATATCTGGATGTGATATATCCAGGTATGCTGCATAAGAGCCTCTTCTTGTGCTACCTTGTCTATATGCGAGTGATGATGCATCATAAATCTTAAGGTGCGGCATTACTCCTGTGCTTTTCTCTCCGGCTGACCTTATTCCGAAGCCAACGCCAACACCGCCGCCCATCATGGAAAGCCAGTTTGTTTCAGAAAGCGTGTCAATCAGACCTTCAGCAGAATCGTCTATATAAGAAAGAAAGCATGAGATTGGCAAACCATTTTTTGTTCTTCCAAATGAAAGAACTGGGGTTGAATACGAAAGCCAATGCTTGGAGGCATAATCATAGAGCCTCTGAGCGTGTTCTTCATTTGAAGCAAAGCTCTTTGAAACAAAAGCAAATCTTTCTTGTGGAGAATTTTCATCTGGCTTCATATAAGATTCTCTTAATCTTTTGTGCCCCAACTCATCAATTAAATTATCTCTTGAGTAATCCAAATCAATTCCCATATACCTAGTCATATATAAATCCCTACTTTTATTAAAATATTTTTGATAAAACAAATTCTTTTGATATTCTATATGTATCATCGTCATGATGAGTTGATGATACTTCAAATACAAGCGAGTCTTCTAGGGCAAATAATTGATGGATTTCCCCGATTCTAACACGTCGCACGTCGCCCTCGACCATTTTTACCGCAGGTATTTCTTCCGGATTGATAAAAGAGTCCTGCGTTGAAAATTTTGCAAGCAACTCGCCCTTAAAAATAAAGAATGTTTCGTCTTTTAATTTGTGAAACTGAAGACTTATGCAGTGATTTTTTTTTATAAAAAGTATTTTACCGCAATAAAGATCGTTGTTCTCTATTATTTTCTCATAACCCCAACTCTTTTCTATAACTTTAACTTTATCCATACGGTTGGACTCCCTTCCCATATGATAAAAAAACAACCATTATTTTTGCCAACAATCTAAAAATTATTTAGCCTCGCGCAGCATCTATATGATATTTCTAAGCTAAAATTTATTTGGATTAATATTTAAGTTTATTGACATCTTCGCCATATATATTCTCAAATAACTTGCTATCACCGCCCCTTATTTTATCAGCAATCTCCCTTGCCTCGATCTTTATATCTTCTACGATCTCCTCCGAAGATCTTTGTATCTTTGATAGGCCGCTAATTCCTGAAAAATCTCTAATCATAGATCCCTCCGAACATTCTTGGCATCCTTTAGCGGCATCCTTACTTCCTAAGAACTCCGTGATTGTTAAATACATGGAGCTTTGGGCGCCACAATGATTACATCTAAATTTATAACTAGGCAATTTTATTCTCCGAATACATACAAAATATTTCTTTTGCGAGATCTTTGTTTTTTTTACTCAGCCTATCATCATCTTGATTACAGAAGTATAGCATTGATTTATCTAATTCTTTATTGGAAATAACATCTTTAATTCTTATTAAAATTGAATCATATAAATAACGGTCTTTTATCATCCCTTTATCATCCTCATCCTCTTTTATTTCAAAGAGACAAAGATATCCGTCTATTTGCTTCGGCAAACAAACGCCCTTTATTTGAGTTGACTCCTCTTTGGAGGGCCCGTATGATGGTAGCTTATAGTTTATTTCATAAATCTTATATGGCGTAAAGTCTTTGTATTGTGGGTACCTATATTTTTTCAAATCCATATACACCTCAAGACATTTATACTATTTTTTATGATCAAACATCAAAATCTTCTTCTGCTCCAGTCCAGTTTTCTGGCATATCTACGATTTTAGAATACTCAAATTCCTTCAGCAGATTGATCTTACCCTTTGCACCATCTCTGTTCTTTGTAACGTGGATAATCATATCTTCTCTGAGGTGCTCTTCGTTTCTGTTCTCTATAAGAAGAATTATGTTTGCGTTATCTCCAACCATCTTTGATCTTCCGATTTCTTCGGAATCCTCTATATTCTCGGGCTTGTTCTTGCCAACGGCCCTCACCCTTCCTTTTCTTTGAGCGGCCGTTATTAGCGGTATATTCTTTTTTCTACAAAGCTCATGCAAATCTTCGGCTATATGTCCTACATCCTGCCAGTCAGATCCATATGACTTATTTGATTTCATAATGCCAAGATAATCAACGCAAAGAAGATCTGGCTCAAACTTAGCCATAATATTTTCTAGTTTTGCTTCTATCTCAAGAGTTTTTGTTCCTCTTGGCATGTCAACAACATAAAACTTTTTGTCATATTCTTTTTGGAATTCTATTGATCTTTCCCATTCCTTCATTTCAGAATGAGTTAGCAGACCTCTCATAATAGATCTATGCTTTATTCTTGCCATACAAGCATCGACTCTTTGTTCGAGCTGTGACTTAGACATTTCTAATGTAACATAAACAACATTCTTGCCGTCTTTTTTATAATTTCCATTGAATGAAACAGGGCTGTTACTTCCTAGCCATGCGTTTATACCCATGTTCATCATTAGTAGCGACTTTCCGCTCGATGTAGCTCCGGCAATAACCATCATCTCAGACTTCTTAATGCCAAATGTATATTCGTCAATTTTGCTATATCCTGAAAATACACCGGATATATGGTTTGGGTTTTCTTTTGTCCAAATATAATTCGCCTGTCTTTCCTTTATTGAGTCCGTAAAAGAACCTTCCGAGAATACTGCGTTTCTGCTTAGGCGCTCTATTTTTGATATTACATTCTTTAGATTTGAATTTATAGCACCTATGTTTTCACTTTCAACGCTGCTGTTTATTGCGTCAGAAAGCGTACTTGCCAGATAAAGATTGTACAGCCTTTTTAATTCATCTAGAAAATACCCTATCTCGGATTCTTTGCAGAAATCTCTTTTTATTTCTTTTAGAAGAATTTTTGAGTTGTTTGATGCAAGAGTATCAAGGATCTCATAAGATGGAGGTATCTTATATTTTTGATGGTATTCAAATATAAGTCCAACCAATTCCTTATAAGCATCATCAACGGCATCATAAAGAAGTGCAGGCTCTATTGTTCTGTAAACAAAAGCAGTTTGCTGAATGCCCTGCATCATAGAGTTTATGATTTTTGATTCTAATAAAAAATTATTCATTATTTATCCTTACTCATCTTTTTTCTAAAGTCTCTACCAGATACGAACATTGTTTTTAAATATTGACTTCTTAGAGAAGAGAATGATCTGCCGTATGATCCAGATAATATCTGGTCAAGGTCGGAGTTATTCGTTGCCAGCAAAGTTGGCAGCATCGCTTGAAATCTTGTACGCAATAGATACTCCATCGATGATCCGAATAATTGTTCGGATTTTTCAGATGGAAAAATCCATCTGTTGTCAAATTCATCGATCGCAAGAAAATCTATATCGCAAAGATTTTGCAGCTCGTCGTTGCTTGATTTGGAAAGTATTCTGTTTATTATTTCTGCCATGCTAAAATATTTTACATCGTAATCTTTTGATACGGCCATCTTTAATATTGAACATATTCCGTATGTTTTTCCAACACCAAGATTGCCTGCCAATATAAATGATTCTCCGCCGTCAAAAACCCTATCTATATTATGTATTTTGTCTCTTATAAATTCTGCATACTCATCGTCTCCAGAGTATTCTTTAAATGATTTAATCCAGAATGAAGAAGGTATATTTGAGTCATGATATTTTTGTATCTTAGATATTTTATTATTACAAATTCTACAACCGTCGCCGCCACAATCTTCGCATGATTTTTTAATCAATTGCGATGCCCTTAAAAACTTTGTATTGTTAGACATTATTCCTCTGATGTAAAATTTATATTTGTTCTTCCGCCAAAGCTAACCGAGAAGTCATCGGTATGATGAATATTTGTATTCAGGGGGTCTTGCCTCAAGACAGATTCCGGTATATACATTCCGGAATCATATTTATTTTCCGAAAAGTCATCTTCTTCTACTGCTGTTGCCGCTGCTGCCGCTGCCGGGCCGGGATTCTGCTTTTTGCCGGAGAAAATTATAAATGGCTTATCTTGTGGTTTTTCCTTTGGCTCGTCTTCCCCTAACTTGTCATTATTATGAACCGTTATTGCGCTTATTGCGTTTCGGAAGATTACTGTCGAATCACCATTTTTGTCAGAAACAATAATTCTATCATCAATATCAAAATCAACATAACCATTTATATAAAAGCTTCCAAAATATACTGTTATATTCTTTTTATCTAGAACCGATGTTTTGTCGCTCAAAGTAATTCCATATCCTTTGCTATTTCTAGCACTTTTTTAAGATCATTGTCCCTCGAACCCTTTTGAATCCAGATTGTATTTATCATCTTCAAGTCTGATTCTGTTGAGCATTCGTTTTCTTCGAGAAACTGAGGAAAGCTTCCATTGATTTTTTGTATAAAAAGTTCGAATGATGATTTTTTGGAGGTTTTTTTAATTGCCTCTGCATACATTCTTTCAAAGTTATTTATATAAGTTGGAGAAAAGAATATCTGCGTTCCATCTGGTGATGATCCGGGCATTCTAAACTTATAGTCGAACATCCAATTTATATAATTGTATAGCTTTATATTGGCTTTTTCTTTTTCTGTAATTTTTTGGTCTTTCCTCAAATCCTCAAAATCTTCTGGTAGAAATTTTTTAAATAGATTTGAAAAATCTCTCATCTCCTTTGAGGAGAGGGGCCCATTCTTTGATTTAGTTATTCTAAATCTTATTCCATTTTTATCCTCATATTTTTTACAAAAATAAGCTAAGAATGTTGCGATTGTCCAATCCTTCTTCTCAGCGGCTATCCAATTTGGAATTTTTTGATATAGTTCGTCTTCTGTCATTTTTTTCCCAAGAAATTTCGTGACTGATTTTTTGTTCGGGCTGCACGGATATGGTACTCTGCTGGATTTTAATTTGGAAAGCTGGCTCACTTCGATATATTTTTAGTCTAGCCTTAGAGTGTTCGTCTAAGTACTTTGCATTATCCCAAAACTCTATAACATTTGCCCATTTTTTTGACGGATAGCTTCTTATTACTCTACCGATCCTTTGTAAAGCTCTTGCTGAACTTTTTCCTGATCCAGCCAAAATAAGCGCATCAAGCTCTGGTATATCAATTCCTTGGTCAAATATTTTTGAAGCAATCAAGACATCAAGCGATCCTTCTCTCATCATCTTTATTGCATTCATTCTTGCGTCTGAAGAGTCTGAACCATTTAAACTATCCACCCTGTATTTATCTGAAAGAAGATCGTGCAATATGTGTCCGTGCTCTACCTTCGAGATAAGTATTAAGACTTTTCTTCCCTTCTCTATTAAATCTTTTGCGGCATAAACTATAAGGTTGTTTCTTTCCTCATTATTAACTATGTAGTTACTATATACTTCGTTATATGTTTTGCCAATAACTCTTTTTCTTGGTACATTTATAAAGTATATTTTTGGCGGAACTAAAATTCCCCTATTTATAAGGGTTGTTGCAGGCAGATCGTATATCTTTGGTCCTGAGACTGCCTCAATTAAAATATCGTCACCCATCTCTCTCCATGGGGTTCCTGACAAAAGGAACCTAAACCTCGACGATTCTGATAATTTTGATAGCATCTGAAGGCTTGATGAGCCAGCGTACTGGCATTCATCGAGAATGAACATGCGCGCCTCTTTCACGAGTTTTTTTATTTTTATCTTATTCTCGATAGAGATCTCTTTGTCTGGCTTTACGTCCGAGTCTAAGATCGACGCCTTTAGGTCGAACGCCCTTGCCGCGCTCCATATTGTACAAATATTTATTTGCTCAGATATATCGCAGATTCCGTCGCCAATTATTCCGCACTTAATTCCGAGTAATCTTTCCACTGTTTCTTTCATTTGAAAGAGAAGCTCTTTTCCAATCACATAAACAATTGTCTTTACATTAAACTTTGCTGCAATCATAGCGATAACGGAAGTTTTTCCGCTACCAGTACACATTCTTATGACGCCAGATTTTTGCTCCATGGCAACTCTAACTACCTCTTCCTGGTAATCTCTTGCCATGAACTTGGGATCTATTATCTTTAGCTCTTCGCCCTGACTATGATCCCTAAGATCCTCCACCGTATATTTTTCATTTTTCTTATCAAGAAGGCCAGTTACCATTT
>Ga0114982_1001212_pt1 | contig 12921 bp, 18 predicted proteins | sample Shrwel_input2_FT_FD_87183 | JGI IMG/M metagenome (GOLD analysis project Ga0114982, IMG submission 87183) | Subsurface microbial communities from deep shales in Ohio, USA - Utica-3 well 1 S input2 FT | ecosystem: Environmental > Aquatic > Deep subsurface > Shale gas/oil reservoir > Produced... | reverse complement strand
TTGTCTGATCCAAAAGTTCCCAGATGCCCTGAGGTATTAATATTCCACTGAGAACCTCCCCCTGATCCCAATAACAACGCACGAGATACCCCCGTTCCGCTGCTATTAGTCCCTATTCTATGGCCTGACGATGTCGCGCTAATCTGAATATATTCAGTATCCGCCCCGGCATTCGAGTACGTATTATAAACCCGGAACGTCTGCGCCGCCGCTCCGTTGCGGAGGGCTAGGGTGTTGTCGGCTCCGTCGCGGGCTAAGATAACATTTGGGCCAATTCCCAAGTGGGAAGTCGAGCTGTTAAGCGTTAAAATTCCGGAATTAAAAAAAGATATATGTTCATACCCAGCAAAAAAACCTAGCCGTCCTCCTCCACCTATTAAAAAACCAACGCTTCCGTATTGATTCACCAGATTGAGCATCTGCGTTGCACTCCCAGCATCAGATGCACCGATGGTGGTAACTCCGTCTTTCTGCACAGAAAACCTGTCTAGGCTGCTGTGCTGCAACTCTAAAATTTTGGCTGTAGCTGCGCTACCGGTAGTGGTAGTTGCGTTTACCTTCAACGCCGTAAATGCCGTTGACCCAGTTCCTCCCCACGTCTGGCTGATCGTCACGGGTGCGGAGGTCGCAATAGAACCAGTCGAGATTACCAAATTCTTGAAGGTCGGGGTGTCCGTGGTTCCCAATCCTAGATTGGTGCGGGCCGCGGGGTAGCTGGCGAGACCGGATAAGTTCTCGGACTTCAGCATGTCCCCGCTGGCGCTGGAGACCGGCAACCAATCCAAGGCTCCGCTGCCGTTGATTCCCAAAAACTGACCGGCCACTCCGTCGTTCGGAATATCCTGCACGTTCAACGGAGGAAGCTGGAAAGTATAAGGGTAGTTCGGCATGACTCAAAAGATTAACGGTCCAAAAGACTATACCATACGGATTTACATAAATCCTAGGAAAAATTCGGGAGGATCAAAAAAGCCCCGCACCAGAATCTGTGTCTGATACGGGGCTCGTTTCTTTTCTCAGTTACTCAAAGCTTACTGACAGGCGGTACAACCACCGTTAGCAAACGTCGAGTACGCCGAAGGATACGCAGGATCAGCCGCGTTAAACAAACACGTCGGCGAGTTCTGCTTCCACTGGACGGTCTCACACGTGGTGTCCGCAACTTCAGGATTGAACGATGGCAGAGCCAGGTTTTCCAAAGTGATGATGTTGGCTTCCATAGGATAACGACGGCTCAGGATGATCGGAGAGATCCGGGACTTCGGTTCGGGAGCCGCCATCAGATTGTCCCGCAACGAGAAGTACCCCTTGTCACCAAATGGGTTGTTATCGTTGTCGCGGATGTTGAGCCACTCCCACTGCGCCCAGTTCTGCGGAGCATTCTTGATCTTGTTGACCTGGTCGGGAACCACAGCACGCATTGGGCTGTAGGTCTCGCCCACCCAAGGGACGTCGATTTGGAAAGCCGCAACATTCGGGTTGAGGTAATCCGGATTCGGGACGGTTTCCAAACCTTCCTCAGTCTGGATGTCAAGCCATGGGTCGATGCGCTTGATGCAACGCTCTTCGTTTGGACCGCTGCCGCGGTTACCTTGGGCATAGTAATAACCACGCCATGGGAGTGGGTCGATCTTCCAGTTGACCAGCTCGACGATGTTGTGGTCCGAGGCGAGGCCGCTGCGAAGCGCAGTGCCTTTCTGAATCGCCTGCCAGAGCAAAGCGTTGACGAGACCGGCGTCCCGTTTGATGATCTGCTCTTGGGTGAACGCATCAGTGATGATGGTGATGGTGCCCAAATCGTAGTTACGAGTCAGGGTCGCCAGTTCGTTCTGGAGCTGCTTGATCGCGGGGATGGTCAAAGGTTGAACCTTTGCGTGATCAAGACCCGGAGCCAAGAACAACATGTCGGTAGACTTGGAACACCCAGTGGTGGTGTTGTCAGCCCACTGGAACATCGGCGCACCAGAAGCGGTTTTTTCAGCAAAGTAGCCGGTCTTGTCGCCAGTTTGAATCGTCGTGAAGTGACGATCCGAGTTGGCCAAGTGGTTGAACATGAAGAACTCGTTATAAATGTCGTAACGAGCTTCCATCAAATACTCCATGTCCTGCTCAATCCGCTTGGCAAGATTCAAAGTATTCGCCGCGATATTCTCCAAAGAATAGAACGGGGTGTTCTTCTGCATCCGGAATAGGTAGGCCCACTTCTCAGACACGCCTGGACGGGACAAAGTCTCCGTCGAGAAATTCTGTGGGTCACACCCGTTGGAATGCTGCTTCCAATCCGTAGTGAATCGGGAATTAACGCGACGCTGTTCGAGGAACAGGAATCGGCTTTGCACCCCCTTTCCCGTGATGTCGTACGTGGAGACGGCTCCCTCGTACATGTTGCACCAAAGGGGCTTATTCAGCTTTTTTGCAGAACTGAACATCTCGACGACACGAGCCGCACGAGTATAAAGGGTGTTAATTTTGGACGGAGTATCGGCTACTCCAAAAATATCGGTGGTATTAGACATGACTGTACGAATTTAAAGGGTTGTTGCCTGACTGAGTTTACTGATCGCTCAAGCAACGTGCCTCGTAGTACACATCATGATTGTGGCCGAGCAGGCCACGAGGAAAAACCCTCACCGAGTCCGGATGGTGAGTCCGGGATTATCACCGCTATAACGGTGAGGGTAATTCTGACGTTCGTCAAATACTTTTATGGTGGCTACTACAGGGTGCGTAGCGCCGCCATGACTTCCTCAAATTCCTCTTCGGCATTCGTCGGTTTTGACGAACGGTTTGAGGTTGAGGTACTGCCCGTCGGCATCGAGGAACCAGCCGCTTTCTGGTAGGCTTTCAATTCCTTCTGGAGCTTGGCGATCTCCGCGTCTTTGGCTGGCAAAGCTTGCTTGAGACCCTCTAGTTCCATAGCTTGGGCTCGGACGATGACCGCGTTTCGGTACGCCATGTTGGTCAACTTGCCCGGATCGGACGCGGCTTCCAAAACGTGGGATACGCCGGTGGCTGCGTCGGCGTGGACCTGCTTAATCACCTGCTGTTGCTCCGCTGGGAGGGCCAAAAATGCCGAACTTTGGAAATCCATGTAGGGGACGTCCTGCGAAAGTTCTCTTTGCGCCTGTTGCAGGCTCTGGGACATCTGAACTTCCTTGTTCTGCTTCCATGCTTGGGCTTTGGCAAGGGAGTTCTGCTCGATTTGGTGCAGATCCGACTTCCAAACGTTCATGGCGCTGAGCGTTTGCTGCAAATCGTTTGCGCTGGCGTAGTCACCCGACTCTTGGAGTGCCCGGATCGCGGAATTGATCGCCTTTTTGTCGTTCTGGAGGAGGGCCGTCGCGCTGATCGTCACGCCCGCCTCCTGCAAAGCCTCGGAATTGACGACTTCGTTGAGCTGCTTCCATCCTTCTTGGTACAGATTGTACGTCTTCTTGTACTCGGGAGTTTCTCTGGCGCTGACCCGTGAGATGGCGTCGGTTTTGTCGGCTAATTCCTTGCGGGTGGCTTCCAAATCTTGGGCTAATTGGGCTTTTTCCGCTTTTGTAAGATCGGCTTCCCTTGCCTTTTCAAGTAGGGCGTCCCTTTCCTCGCGAAGCTGGTCTCTCTCCTGCTCAGCTGCCTCCCGGGCTTTCCTCAAATTAGCAAAATTGAGGGGCTCGGGCTTGGATTTCTCAGAAAAAGTATCCCTTTTCTCCGTTGGGGTGGGGGCGGGGGTGTCCTTCGCCTGCTGGATGTCGTCCGCCTGATCCAAAATGGACTGACTGTCGGTCAGCTCCGTGTCCTCGGGGGCGTCTTTTCCCGTTCTGGCAGCAGAAATTGCAGCCACAAAACTCTCATCGGAGACGTCAGCAAGGAAATCGTCGGGCAGTTCTTGCTCGGCTGCGGGTGGTGGTTGGTTGGTTTCCATAAATTATTCTTGGGCTACTCCATAGCTGGGTGGGGGCAAAATGGCTTGGGGTTTCGGGATCGGGTCTTTAATGAAATGGACACACCTGCGGATCGTGAGCTGCTCGCCCAATGCGATTGCTGCGGACGTTGGATCCTTTGGCTGGGTTCCCTGATTCCCCCAGACGGAATCCAGTAATAGGGAAAGAGTAACAAGGTGGCCTTGTTCCTTGGATTTCAACACCCAAGAACGAAAATCGTCAGTCATGGTTTTTGTGGCTGCTGTGTGGCGTCGTGGTCGGGGTACTCAAAATGGAGGATGAGCTGGAGGTAATGGATGGCCTTCTGGATGTCAGCCGCCTTGTGCTTGTGCTTGTGGCGGGTGACGTACTTGACCACGTTGCCTTCCAAAAAGGAAAGATTGTTGGCGTGGATGTACTTGATCGGCTGGATGGCCATCTTTTTGTAGTGGTCCCCCGCTACTTGGGTGTTCGTCGGGTCACTCATTCTCGGTTACCTGAATGAACTGTTCAATAAATTTAGGGAACTCCGGCCACTTTTTCGTGATGTCCGTGATCACCTTCTTCGTGGAGGACGGCGAAAGCCCGGCGACGTTGCTGGCTTGAGCAAAATTGGAGGCTTGCTTCGAGATGATCGCTTTGACGAACGCTTTTTGGTTGGGACTGAGGTCGTTGGGAACTCCGTCCTCGTCCGGCGATTTGTCGGGGTAGTCCAAAGGATCTTGAGTAGCCGTCGTAACCTGTGGCCCAGATGGCAGCTCCGCTTTATGGTGCAAGTCCCCAACCACAGAGTCCGTAGCCATAGGGTCAACCGCCACCTGGGCCACAGGCTGCGAATGCGAAAATTCAAGGGATCCCAAAGGGATGTACGTGCGAAGATGAAGAGGGGTGACGTGCTTGCTGCCCCGGATTCCGGCTGTGAGCAGCCGGTTTGAGATGTGGGCGATCTGATTCGTGAACGTTTCCTCCGAGACCAAAGTGTCCCCTTCCCAAGATTCCCTGTCTAGGACTATGGTTGCCAAAATGGTCTGGATCGGCTGCGTCTCCTGCACGTAATACGCCGCAGCTTGATCATGCAGATTCTTCATCGTGGCTTCCAAATCTGAGATCTCTCCACGGATCTGAGAGGCGAGCACATAGTCCCTTATCTGAGCCGCATTGGATTCCTTCTTCGAGAGATCCGTGATCTGGTTCTGGATTCTGGTTGCGGTTTGGGGGTCGGGGGCAAAGGACTGAGGAGTCGAGAAAACCGTTACGCCGCTGGCATTCAGGGCTTTACAGGCTCTTACGAAGGCGGGGAGACCAAAACGATTTGTGGTGGTTAGTAAAGTGTAGACTTTCACGGTTGTAGGAATAGGGGCTAGGGCCGAGGGAATCAAGGCGGATCCTCGTTCTCACGTCACCTCCTTAACGTAGAATCGCCCGGCCTGGTTTTTGGTGCTGGTGGCGGTGGCGCCGGTGGCCCCGCCCGTCTGGCCAGAAAAACGATCCCTTTAAAAGAGGCACCCTCCCCCTCCCCCATCATCCTGATGCATGGCGAAAGGCGCATGATGTAGGCATCATGGCATCATTTTACGTCATGACGTGACAAGCCTGGGTAATTGAACAGTGCCAGTTTTATATTATTCCTATTGTATGCAGTTATTGAATTACTAGAATCAGAGATTACCAAGCTGCCTGGGCGCATCCGGCGACGCGCTCACCTCAAGCCTGAGCATTGATGATAGGCTTGTCAGACTGGAAAGCGCTTCTTTTCGTAGGCTGCGTTGGTCCTTGTCAAGCTGATCAAGTTCGAGGTGGCTGATGGATTCGAGGTATTCTCTCGAACGTGCGGCGGTTCGTTCGAGCGTGGACCTATACGAGTCCGCAAGACTGAGGACTTGGCGTTGGGTTATTTCGGCTCCTGCCGTTACGAGCCGTTGCAAGAATCGGTCCGCGGTCCGCTCATTACATCCCGCCGCGGCCGCAAGCTGAGCGCAAGTCCACTTATTATCCACGGCTTCAGTGGCGAGCCGTTGCAAAGTCAATTGAGTAGTGGAACGCGGTCCGGTATGCGACATCTCTTTATAATAGCGTCAAGACTGGCGAGTGCAACGGCTCGCAACGCATCCCTGGCATTGTAACGAAATGGTTAGAAATTAAATTTAATTATTTTACGATTGGGTGTTGTATTATTCATGGGGAAAGCTTATTCTGCGGAAAAACCCTCGCCTAAAACGAGACGAAAGAACAATTTTCCCCTCCCGCAACAACCAACAACCACGACATGAAATCAAAAGAGACACTGATGCGCTTAACCACACTAGCAGAAAAGTATATGGACCGCACGCGGGACGATAAACCGATCCAAATCATTTGGTCGGGACAAGAAAATGCAGAGGATAGCGGTTTATCGCCTGACGACGCAGAATACGCGGGTTTTGTGCTAAGCGGGATGCAAGGACTCCTTTCTAGTCGCGAGCATGCTGATGCCGCGGATTGGTTTTCTTCCCACGGTTTTAACGCTTAATCACATAAGACCATGAAAGACAACGAAATACGCAAAATCCTATCCCAGAAAAAGGGCGTCAATAAGGTCAAAATCACACGTAACGGCGAAGTGCATTTGCACGCAACGTGGCCACGTGGCGACAACGGCGCCGCGCCATGGTGGGTGTACATCGGCAAAATTGACGACATCCGAAGCGAAATGATGGGGGAATTTTAGTCACAACACACACAACAACAACAACAACAACAACAACAACAACAACAACATGAAAATCACATTAACGACATATCAAATCGCTGGTTACTTGATGCAAGACACAAATGCAAAGTGGTCAAGGTCTGGAGCTTTTGCACTCGCCGACTATTTGCAGGAGCTAGAAAACGACACCGGAGAAGAGCAGGACTTTGACGCGGTCGCGATACGTAGCGATTTCAGCGAATTTCCCACGGCTGTGGAAGCGGCCGGTGAATACGGCTGGACTCCAGAACCTGATGAGTACGACGATGCAAACGAGGCGGCCGCTCTCTCATGGCTGAACGATAGAACGTCAGTAATCACTTTCGACGGTGGGGTCATTATCGCACAATTTTAACTTATAACTCACTGAAAATCATGAAAATTCAAGATAATCAAAGTATTGTAAAAGTGACAGACAAAAACGGAAGGGAAATTCCGTTTTACGACGACTGCGACGGAAATTTGTACATTCATTACCAGCCGTGCGGAAATTTTTATTTCCCCGCAGCCGTGGTGCGGGCCCGCGGATTTGAAAAAGCCTGGGAAATAGTATGTGATGAGTTTTTACCTGAAGCGGAAATTTCCGTTGATGAGCTTCGGAAAGAATACGGTTTCCGCAGAAAACACGTCAGAATCATGCGAGACGCGGAAGGAAGGGAATTTATCCCCGATAGTTTTCCGTTGCCTGATTCTGCGGAATTTGTTCGATGGAAAACCATAGAAGTTTCAGAGCCTGATGCTTGGCCAGAAAACGAGGTTTTCCTTGAATCGTATACTTTCCGCCCGTCGGGGCCCCGAGTCGGTGACGTATGGGGGCACGGAATCGCAGAACTTGACGTCAACGGCATCAGCCTACGTCGCGTAACTGAGTCTGATGAGCTGAAAATTGAACTTTCAACCGAAGATTAAATCATGAACTACCAAATTGAAATTACTGATACTTTCGGAGGCGAAGCCAATTATTCTTGGGTGCGGCGCCACAAGCTAGATGCGCCAGCTGAAATCACGGACCTTGCACTAGTGAGACGCGCAAAGCGCAAAGCAGAATGGAGCGGCGTCCGTTGCAAGGTCTCAAAGTATGGCGACACAATAGAGTTGCGGCCCGTCGGCATGTGTTGCGTCTTGTTTATCATTCCGTCGGAGGGTTGCGCATCATGATTTATCTTATTGTCACTATAATTTCCGTACTGGAATTTTCCCTTGTTTATCAACTCGCAAAATCCGTAGGCGTCCAAATCACCTTAGCCCACGTGGCTGGTTGCGTCATCTTCGGTGGGCTGATAGTTGGTGGCGTTTTCGGTCTTTTCCTTCTCTAATCATGAAATTTTACGTTCATTTACAACACGTTGACGGATTTTCTGAGTTAATCGGGCCCGTTGAAACCAAAGAAAAGGCGATAGAAAAGGCGAAAGCCATTCTTTATAATCGCGATGACAGTAAATGGGGCGCCGCCGTTTCAGAGTGCGGGCCCGATGGCGACCCCGAAGAAACCGATTCTCTCTTATGGTTTCAAGACTTCACTGAGCAGTAATAAAACGCCATTCTTTCGTGGGCCCGCATTCGTTATAAGTGCGGGCCCTTTTCGTTTCTAGGCGTGGCATCGACGGGGCTGGATGGCTTTCCCTTGTTCCCATGGGATATTCGATCGACGGGGCTGGATGGCGGCAGGGCGGCAGGGCGGCAGGGCGGCCGACCACGAATTTTCCAGGATTTTCCGAAATTTTTCGCGCCCGGGGCAGAAAAAATCCCAAAACATCGCCACTGACCCCTCAAACTTTTTGACCCCTTAAACTTTTTGACCCCTCAAACTTTTCAGCCATGTGCCAAAATCCCAAAGGTACCTGAAGCTCAACGCGCAGCCGAAAACCCAAAATGATGTCGGCGAAACAGATTTCGGGGACATGCGAACACCGGCACGTCCCAAAATTTCGGAACTGCACATGAGGGGCACATAAGATCTGTTTTGACCCCTCAAACTTTTTGTGCGGCGGACCAAAAGAAAAACCGGTGAAAAGTAGGGGGGAGGGCTACTTTTCACCGATTCCGTGGCCGAGATTTACGGTGGTTTACCGAAACGTTACGGCCGTCCACCGTAAACCCACCCAAAAACAACCATAAATTGCCGATTCGTTTTTAATGGCCCGTATTCGCCACCAGAGCGCGTTTACCCCCATTCCGCTGTGGTCATACCGGCGAGGGGTGAAACCCCCCGTCTACGGCCACCGTCACGCAAGCAAACGCTATGCGTACCGATACCCCTCACGCCCGCGGTTCAAACGCATCTGAAAGTTCGCGTAGCTGATCCCCACAGCCTCCGCCGCCTCGGAAATGCTCTCATACCGAACCTCGCCCACAAAGACAGCTCGGCGCCTACCGCTATTCAAACTCATCTTCACCTTGGTCTCGTCACTGTGCCTGTATTTCGCGCTTCTCTTGGGTGCCGTTTTCAAAGCGTGCTGTCTGGCAAGATCCATGCCTTCCGGCGTTTTTGAGAACTCACGGGCTTTACGCATCTCTTCTTTTAAATCAAACATGGTTGTAGTGGTTGCCCCGAAACACAGCGCGCCGGGGTCTTCCCAAAATGGACAGCCGTGAGGCTAACGCAACAACTAAAACGGAAAAACCAAAGGACTGTTGTGTTGTTGTGTTGTGTTGAGCAAAACACTTTCCAGTTTCAGTTCCCAGACCACTAAATCGTTTATTTCCGGTTATATCGTTTTCTCTGTATACTACTCTATATATATAATTTAATATACATATATACATTCACAACAATACAACAATTGACGTTGAACAACTTATGGCTATGTACTTGTTCAATTGAATAAGTACATAAATCGACCCCTCCAAAACATTCAGCATAATACAACAAACTAAAAAAACCTTCACATCCTTTTGGTAACCAACGCCAAGCGCCGAAACTGTTGCCTTAACCCCTAAAAAATTTTCCGGCTGCCCCTTTCAATAAAGCAACTCGTTTTTGGGCCTAAAAGTTCAAAAACTGGGGTGTTTGAACACCGCAAAATTCCACGAAAAAACGCCAAATTTTCCCTAAAACAACTGTTCACAACCCCAGAAAATTAACGCCCCAAAAGTTGTATTATTCCCCATGCTGAGAGTTTTTGCCTCAAAACGGCTGCTCAACCTCGGTCAATGCCTCCGCCAAAGCCCGTTTGATTAACCACCTGCCCCCGACCGTAGACCGTTTTCCCTTCTCCACGTACCCGGGATACTTAGCACATATTTTGCTCATGCTGACCCCGAACACCCTCGGCCCTGAGCACGTCGCCCGGAACACTACGCCCCAAACAGGATCCTCGGACAACGATGCCCATAGAGCAGAAGTGCCGATCAGCATACTATTTTGGTCTTGATACCAGTCATGCCCCGGGACGTGAGAGTCGTTAAAATGGGATTTTGCCCACCCCGCCAGCAGTTCCACCAGGCTGTCCGTACCACTATTCTCAGCCGCAATCTCCCTTGCCCGCGGGTGCATCCATGCCGCCATCCCAAAACGAAACCCCGACTCTAAAGCATATTTTGGTTCCCCCAGCAGCCACGCCAAGAAGTGCGGCATCTCCGCAACCAATTGCTTATCAGTCACTCCCTGCCACTCACCCGGCGACAACACCAACGCCAGCAACTTGTCCTCCGCCGAATTACTAAACGACGGCAACGACATTAACGACTCAGGGTCATCGTTCAGAGAAATCACCAGACGCCCGTGCCAGTCAACGTCGTACCCGATCTGACGCATAGCCCGGCATTTCACTCTATGGTTTGCCACGACCTGCTTCAGAAAGTCCCCCATGCGTGCCACCTCCCGCGCCCCCTTCAGATTTGGATCGCTCATTTCCCACACGGGACACCGGACCAGCTCCGACGTAAACTGGTCTTGGCCAAGCATGTAGAACTCACAGTTGCCGCACGCCCCGAAGATCGTGCCTAAAAACGTCTGTGAGAAAAAAGTTTTGCCCGTGTTCGATGGCCCCAGCAGGACCAGCCCTAATCCGTATTCCAGCCGACCTCTCAACGCAGTCTCATAAAAGTGCCGGAGCCACCTTAACAACAACTCCTTTTGGTTCAGCTCGTCTTCGCCGAACATGCGGTCGAAGTACCATGCGATCCACGGGAACTCCTCCCCCCAGCCACCAACAATCTCCGCCGCCTTCATAGGACTTTTGTTCCGACCGACGTTGAGCAGCTTTTTCCCGTCGAAGTAAACGACCTCGTTGGAGCAGAAGAACATCTCCAACACACCATCCACACTCTTCCTCTCTTGGATCATGATCAGCGCATTCTCAGCCGCGCTGACTAGTTCCACATCTTCTTTGGTACGGCTCAACCCGTTCTTGGCCAAGTGCATAAGCACGTCATCCTTTTGGACGTGGTACCAATCCCCCGATGCGAACCTCCGCAGGTATCGCCCGTTATTCGCGTCAAAGTAGAAGTCTGCGATCCTTCCCACCAACGTCGTCCCCGCCACGTCGCGCACCCATTCCACACCCAGCAATTTGGACCATGGCACGAATGCCTCGCCGCCGGTGAAGGACACCAGTCCTTCCGGCTTCACCAACACCGAAAGAGAATCGCCCCCATCCCAGAATCTCGTACCCCGTGCCCCTAAGTCGAAGCACTGCCACCCACCGGGCCACGCCTTGTCCCCGTATTTTGCTTCCAGCCCTTCGCGCACCGCGGCCAACGGAAGATCCAGTGAATCCCCCTCGCCCTTGAAAGAACGCTTCTCCATCACTTTGGTAGCCCATGCCTCGCTCAAGGCAGCCGGAATCCCGTGCCCCTCAAACCCTACCCATCGCCCTCCTGCCTCGAACGTTAGTTCCGGACGGCTACTATTTGGATCCAAGCCACGCGCCAGCCAGTTGGCTTTGACCTCCGCCTCGACCAATTTCAAAATTTCACCAGCGTGATCGTTCGAGGCAACGGGAATCGGCGTCTCGAAGAGCCAGAACGCCCGCAGCCCACCCGAGAAAGTAGACTGTAAATACGACGGCCTTTTGGTCACGGCCAAGTTTTTGATGTCCCCCGCCACCGTCTCAAGGTCCCCGGGGCAGTCGTAATCGGCGCAGTAGCCCAGTACTTTCCGCGCTTGATTCGACTTTGAGACCCGCAGTGACTCGTTCTCACCGACGGTCATGCACACAAAAGCGTGGTCGGTCGTCTCCTTTTTGCACCATTCCCGGAACGCCTTCTTTTGGGCAAAGACTGGGCGTTCAACTTTGGGTGGCAGCTCTACGAGCTTGATGATGTGGCTCGTATGATTTTGGATCGCGGGCAGGAAAACGGACATAAGGAATTTGGTTGGGGTGAAACAGAATCAGACCCCAGAAAAGTGGAGCTGTCTAATCGAAAAAATAAATAAAGAATCCTGTTTGACGTAACGCCCGCCACTCTCTACTCTGATCCCGTCATGAGCAAACCAGTTGATTTCAGCACCATGAAAATGCCCATCTCAGTTTTGGTCCCGATCCCGCTTCGGGAGAAGATCCGCATGAACGCCGCCCATCACGGGATGGCGATGAGCCGTTACGTGCAGTACTTGATTGAGCTGGGTCTGGCCGAGGAGGAATCAAAGGCGTGATGAAGACCGTCTGTCTTTGGATTTTACGCCTGAGCACCGCCGCCCTTTTGGCCGCCGCTTGGCTAGTCGTTATGTTTTGGATGATCAACAGCTTCGCCCCATGAGTAGCCGCACATATATTGGAATTGACCCCGGAGTGTCCGGCGGAATTGCTTGGGACAGCGGGCAGCTGGCAGCCGGAATCCCGATGCCGGAGACAGATTCCGACATCTGTGACATGATCGCGGAGCTGATTGTCGGGAGCGAGAACCCAAAGGTCACTTTGGTTATCGAGGACGTGCCGAAGTACGTGGGAACCAATGTCCCGGGCTCCAGTATCTTCCCGCTCGCTTTTAACTGCGGCCTCATCCGTGGCGTCGCCCTCGCCCACAAGGTCCCCATCATTTTGGTTAAGCCCCACGACTGGCAGCGCCACTTCCGCCTCGGCACGAAAAAGGACGCTGGCAGTACCACCGCTTGGAAAAACAAGCTGAAGGCGGAGGCGCAGCGCAGGTTTCCCCACCTCAAAGTCACGCTGAAAACAGCGGACTCATTACTAATTTTGGCTTTTGCCCGAGAGTCTCTACTCGGGTAGTCAGGAGGATAAAACACACGGATCCGTAAGCGATGAGAGCGGAGCCAGGGGTTTGTCATTTCTCCCCCATATTGCAGTTGACCCGGCAGCTGTGGCGATCCGTCGCCCGGGA
>Ga0114982_1001209_pt1 | contig 12943 bp, 12 predicted proteins | sample Shrwel_input2_FT_FD_87183 | JGI IMG/M metagenome (GOLD analysis project Ga0114982, IMG submission 87183) | Subsurface microbial communities from deep shales in Ohio, USA - Utica-3 well 1 S input2 FT | ecosystem: Environmental > Aquatic > Deep subsurface > Shale gas/oil reservoir > Produced... | reverse complement strand
GGTTTCTAATATTCCATAAGGTTTCATTGCATCCATTGCAATTTTATCATGATTAATCCATGTTCTAATAATTGCAGGTAATGTTTTCACTCCTAAATAGCAAAATCTGTCAGGAGTTACTGGCACTAGGAAACAATCGGATGCCAAAAATGCTAATCGGGTAATTGCGCCTGTGCTTGGGCCAAGGTCAATTAATATGAAGTCGAAATTATAAACTGCTATAAGATCTTTGACTAATCTTCTAAAACTAAGATATGTATTTTTTTCATTTATGTTGGGGGTGATTGCAAGATTTATTGATGAACCAAAATATGGTTCAGCTAAAGAACTAAACTCAATGTCCCCTCGAATAAGTTTCATATTATTATAAATCTTTGAAGACGCAAATTTTATGAGGTTAACATCAACTTTAGAGCTTGAACCCTCAAGTCTTGATTTGAAAACATCCAGAATACTAGAGCCGGGAAGCGAGGTACTAACATTGTCATAATATTCAGGATCTGAAGAAAAGAAGAGCTCCGTTAAATTGCATTGTGAATCAGCATCTATAATCAATACTTTTTTATTTTATCGGCCAGCTAAATAAGCTGCTATATTAAAAAGAGTGGTTGTTTTGGATACTCCGCCTTTATTGTTGTATAAAGTAATTGTTTTTCCCAAGGCTAAATTCCTGTAAAAGTTAGTAAAATTCGGGGGGCAGATTGCGTTTTGACCCAGCTAAATAGGAAGTCGCAAAAAGAAAAGCAGAAAATGTTCAGCGGGAGGTTTAATGGCTAGAGCGCTAAAGAAAACCAAACTGCCAAACTTCCTTTTCCGGCGACTTCGTTACAGTTGTAACTTGTTATCAACCAACTTAAAACAGGCAATCAGAAACGGCAAGTTCTTTTTCGGAACTAAATCATCAATCAGCTTTAATGCCGAAGCACAAACCCATCCGCCACTAAAGTCTGTTTGGCAAAGTTGCTAATAGCTTTGGTGTCATGATGTGGGATTGTCTGAAAACCCAACTGTTCGAACTCGCGGCTGACCTCAAGAAATGCGCCGGTCAGTTTCGGGTTGGTGATGGTTGGGCCTTGCAGCGGTAGCAGGATATTTTGTGTTTTCAGCACGTCATTTTGTGCCAAACGGGCAAAACGTCCGAGCCAGGTTTGGGCGTGGTCCATCATTTTGGTGGCGTTTTGTTGCTGGAAGGCCAGTGGGCGGATCACAAAGGTGTCGTTGGTTTTAGCGACCAACGGCAAGGTGATTTCTTCAAAACGACCGGCTAGTGGCTGCTGTTTAAAATGAGTCAGCTTTTCTGTTTTCAGCTGTGCCCGGATGGCGCGCACCATCAGTTGTTCCTGATAGGCTTCTGTTAAAAAAGTACGGTGGACCAGTTGTTCAAATAACTGGTCGGCAATGGCCGCAGGTTTTTTATCAACCAGCATAGTGCGAAGGTCTGAGCTAATACAAAAGAATGCACCAGCGTTTCCCGTGGCCGTACTAATTCCTGCATCACGGCGACAAACTCTCTGGGTAACACTGTGGCGGCATAGTCTTTGAGGCGAGTTAACTCGGTTTGCACTGTGTTGATGGTAGTTTTATATAACTTGCCGTCCACATCTTCAAAAAAGTCCGTGACGCGGGCAAAGCGGGCGGGTGCCAGTCGGAATTCAAATACAGCTTGCTCGGGGGGCGCATAGCACAATACCGACGTTGGCGAATTCGCCCGTCTGCGCATGAGGTAAAAACCTGACTATTGCGTACTGATACAAAGTTTTCATATCAGAGCCTCCCAAAATTCGTCTGTGCTGAATAATGCCAAAGTGGCGGTGATCTGAGCCAAATAATCAGGCTCTGCCAATAGCCATTTTTGCGGCAGACTGGCAGCATACTGGGCAAAACCATGCAGCGCAATCTCTAGCCTACCGCGACCACTTGACGCTTGTTAACACGCCAAGCGCTGAGGAAAAACCTTGGGGGTATTGATTGGCAGGTAGATTTTAATGCTTTGACCTGCCCCCAAACGTTTATGCGTTGGGGGCTACTTGTTCAATTATTGGGTTACGTCCGTTTCGAGTAATAACACATAGGCGATTATCATACCCAAGAAGTTGAACACGGGCGTAACGGAGATAACCTGAGTTCCTTCTTTCTGAATTTTTATCAACTCGCTATTTAACCGTTCGCTGGTGGTTTTATTTGATAACCAGCTAGCAAATCCAGGTTGGTAAACGACAGTAAAGCGCATAATTTTTCCTAATTGTCATTTGTAAAACCCAATTGCTGAAACAATTTACGGGTCTCGGGTTGAATCGTTTTATCTAAGTTGTAGATTAGTTTTATATCGTGCTCGTCAAACGTTTTTAATATTTCAATATTGTTTTTTGCAGCCAAAAGAGCGTATGTGCCAGGGCAACGAATTCAGAAAAATCACCGCTTCCTATTTAGATGATTTACATGCTTAAATTCGCGGGGATCCTCAGGGTCAAGCCTTGCCTTTTGCCAACTCACAAACCCCCATCCGTAACCCTAACCAATTCTTTAAAAACCTAACCGCTTTATCCAAATCGTCCCGCTTTACTAAATGTGGTTTTTTCGGGTCGTCGCTGGCACAGGCTTTATGCACCGCATTTCCGCGTTTATTTAGCCAATGGTTGAGTTGTTGTCGGGCTTGGATTGGCTCGGTATTTGAACAACGCCATTGGTCGGTAATGTCGTATTGCAAAAACTCTTGGGACAGTTGTTTTACTTTGTCGGATGTGGGGTTATGGAGTCGGTTAATTTCGATATCGAGTTTTTTTTGAATAAAATCCCCGGCGAAACTCCCTTTGATACCGCAAATTTTTTTAGTGAGTTTTTCTAGTAAAAATGCTTCGATATAACTTTCCCAGGCCGTGAGAGTCATCACTAGGGCGGCGCGTTTTAGCACTTCGTTTTGTTGGCGTGTTTCTTGGTTTGGCAGTTGATCAAAGATGCTGATTAACTTCTCAGCGTCAGCAATTGCGGTTTGAAATAATTGGTAAGACTGTGACGCCATAAAATCCCTGCTGGCCGTACTGCGGTGCAAAATCCATAACGCAGCGTGTCAATAATGAGTGTCGATGATTTAACCAAACTAAAACAGCTTTTGTAAAAAGACAAACTATTTTTCGGGACTAAACCATCTAAGCAACTTTAATGCTACAGCACAAACCCATCAGCCACTAACTCTTGCATAAGCCAAGCAAAACAATTGTTGGAACTTACTCACCTTTGGTATTAACTTTGTTACCGAACCTTTAGGCTTGATGGTTGCAAAGGGTTGGCACTGCCGGTGATGACCGCCCTTCCAGCTCAGGGCAAAATCATCGGTATGACCAAGTCGTTGGTTATTTCGGTTTATTGCTCAGGTGGGCACGGCGGCGTTGCAGTGCTTCGTGCTCAAAATCGTCCATATACTGCGCCAGGTCGTTTTTCCACTTATCTTTTTCATAGTCTAAATCGACCATCTGCAGGTTGGTTTCCAGCTTGTCTTTGCGCACCAGTAACTCATGGGCCCGCAGGTGCAGTTCTTGCGCCACTTCGGCATAAATTTGTGGTTCACCACGCAGCTTCAGTAGCTGGCGCGCCAGGTATATGACAACGGCGAACATCATTAAGGTTATGGCAATCAGCATATTGCTCGCACCTCTTGCAGCTTCAGTTGGCGGCGGCGTTGGTAATATTCGCGGAAAAACATGATACCAACCACTGGTGCGACTAAAACACCCAACAACAAGGTACTTAATTGATAAAAAGTAGCAAAAACACCTGAGTCAAAAGTCGCCCGATCAATAAAATCAATCGCTTGTACGAATGCGGAAAATACATAGTACCAAACAAGAGTTAAAGACACATCGGAAACTCGTAGTTGATAGAAGCGATGAAATTTGAGTAGCAACAGCAGACAAATTATTTTTAACCCTATCCAGCCGCCATACCAGACAAAATAATTTAACAGTGCTTCAGTCGATGCAATTTGCACTAGATTCGGCAACGCGATGCTCTCCAAGCCAACTCCAAGACACAGCACTAATATGCCAATCGACGAAGAGTTAAATTTTTTATCGGTGAATAAAACCAAAATCAATAACAGACTACAAAACAACGACACTGCATTATTTAAAGTGTTCATTGTTGCTTTATTGTTGAAAGCGACTAACCATTCGTTTAGTACCGATAAATCCATCTCAATTGCCTCTGTTGTAATATGAATGGACTGATTCGCCCAATCAGAGGGCTTTACTGCTTAGCGGAATGGCGGACGAGAACCATATCCACCAGGGACAGTAGAAGCGTCATTAGAGCTAGTGGTCTGCATTGCTTCAGTAGCCTTAGTCACATCTATTACCGCGCCGGTATTTCCGCCAGCAACAGATGAAACCAACTGCAGACTCAGCAGATCCAGAGTTGGCAAGTTGTTGTTAAATGATGGTTGTGTTTTTTTCATATCACAGTCCTATTAATGAGCTTAGTGCTGTTAGTTTTCTGTTTGAAATCTAGTGTATTGGCACTGTACAGCTATGTGTCGAAGTCTCATAACCGCCAGCGGCTTGTTATCGGTTGCAGCAAGGTGTAACAGATAGTGAGTACACTTCGCCAACATAAGTGAAGTCAGCTATCTACGGCAATGGTTGAATGTCAGTTTTTGATAAATAGCTGGTGATAAATTTTAGATATTTTTTTGACAAAAAATACCATCTGGCTCAACACATTAAATAACATCAGGTGCCCTGCTGCTTATAGCATTGTTTTGCGCCTGTCTGGTGCAGGCCAGGTTTGTGGTGGGCGCGCCCTGTTGCTGTGGCATGCCAGTCCGGCTGTGTTTGTTGGCTAACCCCACATTGCTACGCCATCCTACGAATAAAGCCCTAATCAGTTCAGTCCAGTTGGAAAAATATAGTTTTGATCTTTATCGCGCTGAGCTGCGTTAACTCAAAAGATTTTTTGTTTAACCTCAAGCTCAAGGAAATGACGATGAAGCTCTCTGTATTATTTAAATCTGCTGTGTTTTCTGCAACTTTGTTAGTGGCTGGCGCTGTGCATGCCGGCAGTGCGAAAACTGACATTGTTGATACCGCTGTGGCGGCCGGTAGCTTTACCACTCTGGTGACTGCAGTCAAAGCTGCCGAGCTGGTGGATACTCTGAAAGGGGCTGGGCCTTTTACTGTATTTGCTCCTAATGATGCTGCATTTGCCAAAGTGCCGGCCGATACCTTAAAAGGTTTGCTGGCAGACAAAGCCGCACTGGCAAAAGTGCTGACTTATCATGTGTTACCTGGCAAAGTGATGGCGGCTGATGTGGTGAAACTCTCTTCTGCCACCACAGTGCAAGGTCAGGCACTGAAAATTGAAGTCAAAGATGGCAAAGTTTTTGTCGATGGCGCTCAGGTGATTAGCACCGATATCGAAACCAGCAATGGTGTAATCCATGTGATTGACACTGTGGTACTGCCAAAAGGTTAATTGAATTAAATCCGCCAAGCCTGCCGACCCAAGCATAATCGGCAGGCTTTTTTATTGTATGCTCCGCATCCATATCAGCTTCCGCTTGTTCAGCTTTATCTCACCCAATAAGCCACATCAGCAGTGCTTTTCGCCAGCCAAGACAACTGAGTGCTGTACCGCAATTGCGGTATTTTGCTGCGATAAATAGTTTTTTGTATGTTTGATGAACTATGGGTAAAAAAAAGATAAAGTAGTTGCCTTGATTTGCAGTATGTCAGCCTCGGTGAAACATGCCCGCAACAGTGAAGATCAAACCCGTCCAAACGACGAACCATATTAGAAATTAAATCAGGCTTTCTTTGATGCTAAAACAACTTGCTATTGTGTTGATGGTGATATCCCTTGTTGCCTGTGGTGGCGGCGGTGAGACTGCTGCTGGTGGCACTGGCACTGGCACGGGAACAGGCGGCACTGTGACGCCCAATCCGGGTGGCAGTAACGGTAGCAATAGTCAGGCTGAAACCATTAGCCCGGTGCTGGCGGATTTAATGACACCGCTGTTGTTTGCAGTGCCGGAATTGAATGAAGCGGACAGCGTCTACTTACAGCATTATCAGTTGGGCGGTTTACCTTGCGTGGCTGTGCCTTTTAATGATCTGCTACTTAACCAGACCCGCAACAGAGCTGTGACCTTAAGCAACTGTCAATTTAATACGATGCAGTTAAATGGCAATATCAATTATGTCGATAGCTTTGCTTCTTCTAAAACCGGTTATGACATCAACTATCAAAATGTTGAGCTAAGCAACGGCCCGCAAAAGTTTATCATCAGTGGCAGCAGCCGGATTGCCATTGTGTTGGATACATCATCGTCAGTTTGTGAAGCAAAAACTATCGTCACCCACAATCTGCGTTTTACTTCAGCCACAGCCACAGTACAACTGAATAACCTGGTGCTGGAGCTCGATGGCGGACGCCCGACGTTTTGTGCCAATCCAGGGGTGAGAGTGAGCGGTACTATCAACCATTCTGCCACCGGCAATTACAACTTAAGCACCGAGATCCCTTTAGCAATTTACCGTAACAATATGATGCAGGGGCTGGATGGTGCCGTGGTGCTGCAGGCCGCCAAGCAAAGCATGCGTTTTGAGCTTGATCTCACTGAGACTGCGTTAAACACCAATCTGGTGATCCGGGATCAAAATCAACAACCTGTCTTCAACTTCACTGTGCCCCTCGCTCACGCCACTGCGCTGGCATTTAGTGATTTTAATGATACTGATGGCGATGGGATGCTTAATGGCTATGAGCGTGCCCTTGGTTTTGATCCGGCGGATGCGGCAGATGCGAAGGCCGATAAGGATGCTGACGGGTTTAGCAATCTGGAGGAATTTAAGTTCGGTGGTGATCCACTGAAGATTCTGGCTAAGCCTTTAGCGGTACAGTTGGGTTTCTACGATATTGAGCGTGCCGAGCGCCAAGGAATGCAGAGCAGTTTTACGGTTTCTGTGCCGACAATGTTGATGTTTGGGCAGCAGGTTCCAGCTCAGATCAGCATCAAAGCTGATCTGAGTGGTGACTTTCAGTTTAAACAGCAAAGCAGTTGCCTGTTAAGCAATGGCAATAAAACCATCCTGTGTAAGCTGCGCAGAGAGCAAAGCGGCAACTTGCTGACCAGTTTTCAGGTGGAAACCGACAGTTATAATTACAATGAAATCAAAGGTTCAATCCGGGTTGAGCTTAGCTCGTCACTGCCGGACCTGACACCGGACGATAATATTTTTAGCGGCGAGATTGTCCGTTTTGCCAGATTATTTACCCCGATGTTCCGCCATAGAATCAGTTATGGTGATAATTTATCGACAGATCGCCGAGCATTTAGCTTGGTCAAAGAGCAACCAACACAGTTGTATATCAATGCCGCATTTCAGAATAATGTGCCTGAACATGGCTTTATCCAGCCGGTATTACCGGCTGGGATGGAAATACAAAAACTGGAGTGTTTGGTCGGATCTGGTGCAACACGCTGGGAAAGCTGTAGTCAGATGGCCTTTAAAAGCGCGCAGGAGTTTCGCATGACCCTGTTGGGGCGGCAAACTGGCTTCTTTGAGTTACCGCTGCAAGTGTACCGGGATGAAAAAACCAGCACACCATTTGCCAGCTACACCATGATGGTGACAGTGGGGGAGTCGACAGCCGCCTTGCAACAACGCATTGATGCCGCAGCCAATGGCGCTGAGGTGCTGGTGCCTGCCGGTATTTATGTCGGGGCATTAAACCTGACCAATAAAACCACCCAACTGAAAGCCTCTGGTACAGCTTACCTGACTAACCTGCTGCCGACCGACCTTTATATACCTTATCCGCCAACCATCAGTATGACGCTGGGTCAGCAAAGCAGTATTGAAGGTTTTGTGCTGGCTAACCACAAGATCAAAATCAACAACACGGGTGGCAATTTAATTGGCAACCAACTCGGTGCCAGCCGTTATGGTCTGCTGCAAAATGTGATAGAGGCTGAGGGCGATCTGCGTTTTCAAGCCAATCAAATCAATTTTGCCGATGATGGCCGATGGTATGATTTTTATTACGCAGCTATGTGCCCCAGACTGACTTTCCATGGCGCCGCAGCAGATGTCGTGATCGCGAATAATGTGATTCAGGGGCCACAGTCTTGCGATGGTCTCTTCCAGCTGAAAAGCAGCCTGAATCTGACCTTTGTGCATAATACCTTCATTGATGCAGGGCACTTATTTAAGATTGATGGCTCTGCGCTACCCACACCAGTGTTCAATGCGGTGCTCGACAATAATATTTTGGCGAACTCTTATTTCAGCCTGACCGAGTTGAATTGGTACAGTTTTGATGTTCCGGGCAATACCATCAGCGCGAACAATAATATTGTCTGGGGGATGGCAGAAGAGTTCTATGGTTTCACTTATCCAGCTATCAATGTGACCAACATCATTAATGCGGATCCGCGTTTAGATGCCAATGCCAAACCTGGCGCCGGCTCTGCTGCTATTGATCGGGCTATTGAATCGGCCCGTTACCCGGCGGCAGTGCAGTTGCCAGTGGCAGTGGATGGGGATGGGAATGGCGTGGCGGTGCGTGATATTGGCGCTGTGGAATATCAAAATTAATTTCATACTAATCAGTTAATTAAAGTAGATAAATCGTCGAACTCCAAAAGCGTAGGTTGGACTCGACCAACTGCAAAGCAGTTGGGCAGTCCAACACTTGGTGTCCAACATGACAGTTGCAATCAGTAAAGGTTACCGTCGTCCATATTGGGTTTATCAATGGCTGATGGCAAAAGGTTGATTTGAAAAGGTGGTTGACAATAAATGTTGGACTGCCGCAGCGCTGTGCACTGCGTCGAGTCCAACCTACGGATTTATTACAAGTCGATTGATTGCCGGATTCGATAAGATTCAACATGTTGTGACTAACCACGAAGCGACGTATAGCGGCAGTCCGACGGATCATGCCAATAAATCAAAGGCTCTGGCGAGCATTGTCATTCACCCGTGAACAGTTGTACTAACATCCTGGCAGCTGTCAGCAGCAACACCAGCGCGAAGATTTTTTTCAGCAAAGCGCCGTCCAGCCGGGCGCCTAAGGCTGCGCCTATTGGCGCACACAACACCGTCAGTGGCACAATGCAGCAAAAACCAAGCAAATTGACCAAACCCAGGGTGCCGATCGGGGCGTCCGCTGGCGTTTGCCCCAGCAGTAACATGGTCGTCGCGCCTGGCAGTGCAATCAGTAAACCTATTGCCGCTGCTGTACCCACTGCCCGATGGGCCGGATAGTTGTAGAGCGTCAGCAAGGGTACTGACAGCGTACCGCCGCCAATTCCTACCATCGAACTGCAGAAACCAATGCTGCCGGCCATGGTGCCTTGCGCGGCTTTGCCTGGCAGTTGTGGAAACAGAGCAGGTTTGCCGCTACGAAACAGCATATTTAATGCCGCTAGGGTGGCGATCATCGCAAACAGTAGCGTCAACCAGCGTCCATCCAATCGGGTCACCAGCCAACTGCCGAGCAGCACACCACTAACAATAAAAGCGCTCCAGCCTTTGAGTAGCAGCCAATCGACATTACCTTTTTGCCAGTGGGCCCGAATGGAGCTGATTGAGGTCGGGATCATGGTCGCCAGTGAGGTGGCGGTGGCGATCAACATGGCGGAATCAGCCGACACGCCATTGGCTTGCAACAGAAAAAACAGCACCGGCACAATGACGATACCACCACCGACGCCCAATAAACCGGCCAGCAGCCCGGCGACTATGCCGGTGGCGGCTAGGGCTAAAATAATGGGGAGATGATGATGGATAAATTCAAAGTTATGCATTGAGGTTACTTCTTGATGAGGGTGACCCTGGTTGGGTATGAGAGCAGGATGGGGCCGGGCGACCCCATCATTCCGGGCTATTTGGCCGCAGCCAGCAGTTCTTGCCGGATGATTTCGGCACCGGCATTCAGCGCCTGCAGCTTGCCTCTGGCGACCTGACGGGATAACGGTGCCATGCCACAGTTGGTGCAGGGATAGAGTTTATCGGCATCGACAAACTGCAAGGCTTTGCGCAGCGTGGCTGCCACTTGTTCCGGGGTTTCAATCTGATTGCTGGCCACATCAATAGCGCCCACCATCACTTTTTTACCGCGGATCAGTTCCAGCAGTTCCAGCGGAACATGCGAGTTGTGGCATTCTAACGAAATGATATCAATGCCAGATTTTTGCAGTTTCGGGAACACTGCTTCATATTGCCGCCACTCGGAACCCAAGGTCTTTTTCCACTCGGTATTGGCGCTGATGCCGTAGCCATAACAGATATGTACTGCGGTTTCGCATTTCAGCCCTTCAATGGCGCGTTCTAACGCGGCAATGCCCCAATCGTTCACTTCATCAAAAAACACATTAAAGGCCGGCTCATCAAACTGGATAATATCGACGCCTGCGGCTTCTAACTCGCGGGCTTCCTGATTCAGGATGATGGCAAATTCCCAGGCCAGTTTTTCCCGGCTTTTATAATGCGCATCATACAAGGTATCAATCATCGTCATTGGGCCTGGCAGCGCCCATTTGATTGGTTTATCGGTTTGACTGCGTAAGAATTTGGCATCTTCGACAAACACCGGTTTAGTTCTGGACACCGGCCCTACCACTGTCGGGACACTGGCGTCGTAGCGATCACGGATGCGCACTGTCTGGCGGTTTTCAAAATCGACGCCGTTCAGGTGTTCAATAAAGGTGGTGACAAAGTGTTGCCGGGTTTGTTCACCGTCACTGACGATATCAATGCCCGCCAGTTGTTGTTCCTGCAAGGCGATACGCAGCGCATCTGATTTGCCGTCGGTTAATTCTTCGCCTTGCAGTTTCCATGGCGACCATAGCGTTTCAGGCTGAGCCAGCCACAATGGTTTAGGTAAACTGCCGGCTGTGGACGTAGGTAATAGTTTTTTCATCATCAATACCGCGCTGAATTGTTGTTTGGAGCTACTGGGGCATATTGCGCCGACCACTGCGTCAAAAAGGCCTGGTGAGGTTTAATAAAGTGCTCTTCGGCAAATTTACCCTGCAGAATAGCCAGTTTGCTGCGTTCTTCCCGGTCATACACAATTTTGGTCAGTGAATGCTGCTGACTTTTTAAGTTCGGCTGATAACGCAAACCTGCGGCGGCGTGGGCGTTATAAATTTCCGGCCGGTAGATTTTTTGAAAGGTTTCCATGGTGCTGATGGTACTGATCAGCTCCAGATTGCTGTAATCATTCAGCAAATCACCAAAGAAATAAAATGCCAGCGGTGCGACACAGCTGTCAGGCATAAAATAACGCACCTGTAAGCCCATTTTTTGGAAATATTGCTCTGTTAAAGATGATTCATTTGGCAGGTATTCAAAACCCAACACCGGATGCTGATTGGCTGAGCGCTGATAAATTTTGTTGTCGGAGACACTCAGACAAATCACCGGTGGCTTTTTGAAATTGTCTTTGTAGGCAGCTGAATTGACAAAATGTTGGAATAACCGGCCGTGCAGTTCGCCAAAATTGGCCGGAATGCTAAATTGCGGCTGATTTTTATTGTGCTCCAACAACAACACGCTGAAATCATAATCCCGCACATAGGAAGAAAAGTTATTGCCAACCACGCCTTCCAGCCGGCTGTTGGTGTGCCGGTCGATAATATTGGTTTTTAACACTTCAATCGATGGGAATGCGCTGGCATTGTGCTCAAGTTGAATATCGACCGAGATAATTTCCAGTTCCAGCTGATAGCGGTCTGCCGCCGGATTGTCCCAATGTGCCAGCGCGTTAAACCTGTCATTCATCATCTTCAAGGTGTTGCGCAGGTTCTGCTGACGGTTATCACCGCGCGCCAGATTGGCAAAGTTGGTGGTCAGCCGGGTTTTATCTGATGGTGAATAATGCTCATCAAAACAAATGCTTTTAATTGAAAAGGTGAAATCTGTGCTCATGGTGATCCCTGCTCCATTGCTCTGAGACAAAAGCAGCCGTGCCGGCGTGATTTGTCTTTACTGGTCGATGTTGCCCGGCAGCCCTGACGGCCGCTGAAGTTAATGAGTTATGGAAGTCTAAACGTCTGAAACTCTGTGCTTAGCGAGCTTTATACGCCGACGCGGGCCGGAAGAAAAATGAATAATCTGGAATTCTGCTTGAGGATTTCTCATGTAAGGCATTTGGGAGGTTGACTCAGGCTTACTGGCGTTGTCAGTAAGCCTGAGTCAACATCAAACTTGCCTAATAGGGGTGGGCTTATGGTCCTATTATTTGTCTGCTTTATAGATATCAAAAGTCGCTGTTTGAAAATTAAGATGCATCCGATGATGAGCGGCAACATCAACCCCAAGGCGACCGTCACAACGACTGTGGATACAATCCTGATGGTCAGCCCTGACAGTCATTTTGGCAAGATGCTGTGATAACGAGGGAAAGGCAATCCGAATCTGTTCAAGCTGGCCAGTGCGTTCAGTCGTACCGGTACCACCGAGCCCACCAAATTTTTTGCCTTCCCAAACCATGGCTTGCTGTTGGGCTGGTGTTAAGTATTCGGCGGTCAGCACGCTACTGCCAGCACCTGTGTCCAGAAACCACAGTCGGGGCTGTTCATCCCGATTTGTAATGACCATCGGGTCATCAAACAGCCAAACTAAGTTCCCTTGCTGTTTGGCTGTGGTCGACTGACGGATTTCCAGCATGTCGGTGACAAAATCAAAGGTCAGGTCGAGCTGTTTGAGTAATGGCCAGCCAATAATGCCGTCGATTTGATACCAATGAAAACCAAGTAGTTGCTGCTCTAACTCTGCCCGATCCACCACCAATGCCGGTTGGTTGTCCGCTTGCACTGGACCCAGTTGAAAACTTGGTAACAAAGTCAAACCGGCCTTTACTTTATTGTCAGTTGCAGTATCTATCATGATCTGACTATCGGTGGCTAGCGATAGCCCGGCTTCCTTTGCGACCCGATCGG
>Ga0114982_1001208_pt1 | contig 12958 bp, 11 predicted proteins | sample Shrwel_input2_FT_FD_87183 | JGI IMG/M metagenome (GOLD analysis project Ga0114982, IMG submission 87183) | Subsurface microbial communities from deep shales in Ohio, USA - Utica-3 well 1 S input2 FT | ecosystem: Environmental > Aquatic > Deep subsurface > Shale gas/oil reservoir > Produced... | reverse complement strand
TTCAGCTTTAGCGGTTTGAAATATAGCTTGTGGATTTTTAAATGTATTGGCTAATGTACCACCTTTTTGAATAGCACCCAGAATGTTACCATTTTTCAAATCTTCTAATACACCAACACCAGCATCAACCAGTCCACCCTGACCAAGAATAGTTCTATTACTTCCTGGTCTGGCAATTGGGCTAAGATTTCTATCGTAATTTGCCTCAGATCCAAACCCAGCAACTACAGCACTTGGATTCTGACCATTTAATGCACCCTGTTGATACTTGACAGTTTCATATTTAATAGTCATGCGATTTTCCATGATTCCACTAGTTTGATAATAATCATATGTATCATGATCAAATTTTTCAATAATTGGATTAATCAACTCATATAGCGCAAAACTATGTTGATTAAATCCATAAATTTTTATTGATTTAAAGAATGGAGCTTTTGCAATTCCTATGGCACTTGAAGTTGATGTATTTGCCGGTTCTCCACGATATCCCCAGTTTACATCACTACTAATATCCGGAGTATATTGATTTCTTTTATTTAACATTGCGGCTGCTTGACTTGCAGTGGTTCCAATTGGATTATTTGGATCATTATAGTAATAACTAAAATAATTATACCACATTGATCTAATAGCACCAGCATTATCATCATGAAATGCCACTTGAATTGGATCATAAGTTAATTTAGTTTGAACATAACGTCTACGATTATATTGATTCATTTCAGCTAAACTAATAGAAAATTTAGGCAATGAAATGCTCTTTACTAGTAATCCAGGTGTAGCATCATCTGGAAAAATATTAGGCTGCTGTGTAATTAGAGTTTTGTTGATATCAAAGTACACATGAAATAACCATTTAAACTTAGGTGAATTTGCATAAGCATTTGGTCTGAAAGTTTTACTTGCATGTTTATAATCACGCAAATAATCGGTGCCGAAAAACCCGTTTTGGGCACCTTGAAGAAACTCTTGAAACATTCCAGCCATAGTATTTTAATTAACCTGTTTGACCAATACCACTTACACTATTTCCAATAGTACGACCAATGTTTGTACCAATACCACGAATACTTGGTGCATTTTCTGTTGGTGATTGTACTGCGTTGTCAAAACGAATTGACAAACCAATCATAAGTGGATCATTTGAACTATATGCTACTGTATTATAATTCGCACTAACAATGTAACAACCGTACATTTCCCAACATTCTAATACGGTTGGGGCAAATGCTCCATTACCACCGTCTAAGATATCGCAACGTAACTGAAACTTATAATCAATACCAGCTGCAGCCGAAGCTTGTTCACTGAAATCAAATTGTTTCTGAATCTGTTCGCCAACTAATTTAGCAACTTCACCACTAGCGTCATCACGAATGTTAACAGTAACTGGTTCCCAAGTTGGTTTACCAGCTAGATAATATCTACTGTTATAAATTTCAATTGGTATTTCACCAAACGATACGTTTGGACGAGTAAAGTCAACTACTTGTTTTGTTATTTCTGTTGTTGGCTGACTGACGCCGAAATTATCAAATAAGATTCTAAATCTATATGATAATTTTGGCATTAACAAGCCTTGTGCATTCAATGACCCATCTGATCCAGGTGCTGGAACTGTCATTCTCGAAATTGAACTAAATGCCATTTTATATCTCCTATATTCTATTTATCTTTTAAAAATGTGGCCATTTCTGGCCACATTTTCATTTACCCGTTCGTTACCAAACCAGCGATTTCGCCAGTATTGAGAATACGGATTGGGATATAGATAAATTCAACTGCTTTCACTGGTTCAATCGCTATATCAATCCAAAGTTCATTTCTGTCAATTCTAGCTGGTGTGTTATTTGATGTATCACATACTACTAGATAATCATATAAACCACGTTTAGCTAATATATCAGCTAACAATGTTTGACAAATTGCACGTACTTGTGTACGAGTTAAATTATCATTTGGTTCAAACAAGAATGGACTAACAGCTTTTGCTAAACGATCACGTAGATAGTTAACTAGTCTAGCAACGTTGGTTCTATCCAAGGCTGATGAACTGTCAAAACTATTTTTGTTACCATAGTTTAGTAATCCAATGTTAGTAAATGATGTGATTGGATTAATAAAGTTTCTATATTCCATATCACGAAGACCAACGTTATTCTTATCCGCTACAAATTCACCTGTAGTTGGATCAATGTAACCAATATTAGTAGCGTTATCAATAATACCGCGACGTTGACCGGCTGGGGCAAACCATGGATAAGCAACTGTATCGTTATAAATCATTGTACGTAATATCATATGACTTGGTGGAACAACAACTTGAGTTCCAGTTAAGTCATTAGTAATACCACTTGGATAATAGATACCAAGATATGTATTACGTGTTACAAGACCTTGTTCACCAGTACTTGATGCGCCAGCTGTATTGTTTGTCCAGTCAAAGATTGCTTGACCATTTGCTACTAAACGTAACGGTGTATCACCAATAATATATGCAGTTTGACCGCGATCATTATTTAGTGTTACCATGTTAGGTTGTAACTCTGGATATTGAGGTGTTGCCATTAAGTTAAAGAATGTATCTTCATCACGAAGTTGTGTTGAAGTATCAATTGTTGTCTTAAGAGCTTTAACAATCATATTACGTTGAGCACTACGACCCATATATGGGGCACCATTTGTCTGTAAACCACTTACGCTAACCCATGCATTTGTTTCTTGTGGCAATGTTTCGTCTGGGGAATGTTGTTCCATTAAAGTAGTTAACCATAAACTCTTTAATGTTATAACCACTACGACGAGTATTGAACAACAATGTACCTTGTGGATACAATTGAGCATCAGGAGCGTCAATATCTAAATAGTTACTGGTTAATAAGCTAACAATTGTTGGAATAGGATCATCAATTGGATTTGTAGTTCCATTAGTTGCCCAACGAGCATCTTGGAATAAAATACCATTTTCTGTTGTCTGATCTGTATTGTCAATTAAAACCCATTGATCTTCGCCATTAACATTCTGCCAACGACTGATTACTGGATAATTTTCTAAATCATTAGAATCAATCCACAAATCACCATATACTAATACACTGTTATCGCTTTGAGTTGTTGGTGCAGTTGCTGAAATAATAGGACCAGCCGGATCAGTACTAGGAGTACCAGCCGCTTGTGGCAAACCATCAGATGCATAACTTATGTTTTTATAACCAGTCCATACTCCACCAACATTAGTCATAATATCAACTTGATTGACAACGCTATAATACCATGGAGTTCCATCAGTTGGAATTGATACTGGAGCGATTAGATTTGGTGTATAATTGAAAATTCTCCAATTACTTAACTGTACTGAATATTGTGGTGTTGCAAAATTTGCATACCATTGTACACCTGTTATATTACCACCACCGCCAACTGTAGTAACTTGAACAGTATATGGATCAGTTAAATATCCACCACCGTCAATTTCCAATAAATCACCAACAGCATAAGAAGAACCACCACCAGCTATTGTAAATGTAGGAATATATCCAAATGTAGTTACATACAATGAAGCACCGGAACCAGAACTAGACACATTGATTGCTGGGAAGTATGAATAACTAATGGTTTTAAATGGTCCCCATTTAGCACCTACACAACCTGTTGGAGTAGTAACATCAGTATTAATTGTAAATCCTGCTGCAGTAACTGCCGATGCAGGACTAATTACACCATTATCATTCATAATAATAACTCCACCTTCAGTATGAGTTAATACGATTGATCCAGTTGATGAAACTTGAGCCGTAGTATAAGGAATATTGGCAGATGTCCATGCGGTTACAAAATCTGATGCATCTAAAGTTCCAGAACTTGGCATTGTAACTGTATATGATACACTTAAACTTGCTGAACTTGGAGTACTAACATAAACTTCAAACGTTGCATTATTTGCAAATGTTGGTGCAGTATTTGTTCCAACAAATACAGCTTCTCCAATACTTGAACGTTCAAACAATTGTAGTGGTGATGCATATGTCTCTTCATCAAAATCATACTGAGCATATATTGATCCAGCGGGAATTGCTTGTCCACCAGAAGAATCTAATGAATTACTAATAACCCAATCACTAGTAGATAGTGGGCAACTTTTAGCAGAGAATGTAGCAGTAGATGCGCTATATTTACTAATAACAATATTAGTACCTAAATTTGGAGAGTTTGTTTTAACCCAAACTGATCCTGTTGGATGAGGTTGACTATCAGTTGACTTCCATAATGGTTGTTGAGCATTAGTACCATAAACAAAACTTGGAGAATAATATGTCTTTGCAGTAATTCCCAAACTTGTTAATGTCGCTGAAGTGCTTCCACTACCAATAATTACAGTTGTTCCATTATCTTGAAATATTTGTAATCTTCCATCAATATTTAGAGCTGTAACACCTAAAATATTGGCCCCGTTAATTTCCCCAACAACACCATCAACTGTGTTATTTGGACTCACTGGAACTGTTACAGTATTACTATTGATTATAATACTTCCTGCAGTTACTGTTACTGGAGTAGCAGTACCCTGAACTGTTGGCCAACTATTTTTCCAAGAGTGACCACCAACAACAACCCATTCATTATTTGAATTTTTAAACCAATAAGTATAGTAACTTGATGGTGATCCATATTGTTCTGTCAATACCATAGCGTAATCGCCAATATTACCAATATATTGTTGTGGTTGACCATTAGAACTAGCAACATCAGCCACATCTTCAATAACGATTGGGCTAATTACAGAGAATGTTCCGGTTGATGCATTGAATTGAAACATACCCCATGTACTGGTAGTTGTATTCAACCAATAAGATCCATCTACTGGAGGTGCACTTGGACGTCCAGTTTGACCAATATAATCAGCTAAGTTAATATTGGCACGAATTACATAACATAGATTACTTGTTCCAAGAACTGAATAAGCGGCAAATAAACCGTATTCATTTAGTTCATAACCTTGAATTGCTGTTCCATCAGTTGTCTTATAGAAAAATGGTGTTCCAAAGAAACTTACCAAATCACGTTGACTTGTGACTCTGTATAGTTTATTAGCATTGGCTGCCAATGTTCCGGGAGCAATTGCTGTTCCAGAAGGATCAGGTTTGTTTTGTGCGGTTGCCATGATAATAAGTGGAACCGATGCTGGTGGTGCAGGTAAGTATTGACTTTGGTCAATAATGGTGATTTCTACACCAGGCGATTCTAGAGCCATTGTTTTCTCCTAAAATTTAGTATTACAACGATTAAATGTCAGCACTATGCGTGACAGTTTCATAATAATATTTATCTAAATTTAGAAAAAGTACTCTGTTACTGATCTCTACTAGTAGAGTTACTTTTCAAAGTAACATAAATAGTCATTATGAATAGACCGTTATGTACTGTTTGTAATAAATTACCAAGAGCAGCCGCCTATTATCGTAATGATAAACGATATTATCGCAGTCGTTGTGAAAGTTGTATCAGAAAAAATAAACAACTAAAAGCCGCTGATCCTCGTTGGAAGATTCGCGGCTATAAAAAGAAAACACATTGTGATCTTTGTAATTTTAAAGCTAGATATACTAATCAAATTCTAGTTCATCATATAGATGGTAACTTAAATAATTGTGAATTAATCAATTTACGTTCAATATGTTTAAACTGTGTTGAAGTTGTTAAACGAAATAATACTACTTGGAAAATAGGGGATTTAACAGTTGATTAATTTGACTATATAAGTCATCTATTGTACCATCATTATCTAAAATAGCATCAAAATTAGTACCTATCCAAGAAGTTTCACTAACATGAATTTTATAATTATCTAAAAATGATTTGTTACTTGCCCATGATAAATTTTTAGTAGGTCCCTTATTCACTATTTCAGCTGCATGGTACCATTCTGGATCAGGTCCACGATGAGTTCTGATAACCATACCACCGACATCTTTAATAGATTTTATTTCATTAGGAAATCTTACATCTGAGATTACCACATTATCTGATATCGTGGCAAGTTTATATTCTACGCTATGAATCCAAATATTGTCATGAAAGGCTTTACGTGCCACTTCTGTTCCCCAATACTGTAGAACCCAACGTGGAGTTAAATGTGGCATATTGAGCTTATTTGCCCACCACTTATCTACCTTCTCTCTCCAATCTCTACTTTCTTTGGTTCTACCTTCAAGTAGTTCACGATCCCAGCCAAATATAGCAGAGACTGCATCTTTTAATGTACCAGCAAAACTTATTCTTCTGAATCCGTGTACGTTTACTAGATAATCAGCAACAGTATCTTTCCCGCTACCCTGAAATCCACATACACCTACTATAATCTTATTTGACACAGTATCTCCACAATGAAATATTATTGTAATACTATGTTAATGATTAGTCAAGTGTCGGATTATCCAATTACCCAAGATAATGGCTCAGAACCATCTACATAGGCTTTGAGTTCATCAATTAGAGCAACTTGTAATGCCGCACCTTCGGCTTTCATGGCAGCACCATTCAATGTTGTTCCACCCTGCGGACCAGCTATTGTACCAAATTTTTCACGAGCTTCACCAATGGTAAGTTTACATTGAGCTAATGTCCAACTTGTAATCCAATTACCAATATTAGGGTCTTGAAGTAATGTAATTTCTGGCTTCATATTGTCAGTCCACAATAAGATTCTTTCACCAGTACCTTTAAAATCACGAACAAATTGAATCTCTTTTGTTACTGGATTAAATGTATAGATAACATATCCACCAAACATACGTGCAGCTAATTCAACATATTGTGCATAAAAGTCATATGTGGCTAATCCACCAGCATAATTGTAGTTTAACAAATATGTATTTAAAATCGCTGATGAAAATGGATCAAATGATGTGGCACTTGGACCGGTTTCTAATCCAACAGTTCTACGAAATGCTTGTCTAACTCTGGTTACTTCTTGTGGTAAAATATAGGCATTTTGATTGGCTTGAACTTCCAATAACATATATGATTCTTCATATGCATTTTGACCACGTTGACGATATGTGGCTATAGCATAATTATAACTAGCCTCATAATGTTCTGGATCTAATTCTAGATCAATAATTCCATCACCAAGACGAAATCTAACACTATTAAATAATTTTTGTTTTAATTCTACGAGATTAGCCATAAAAATACCCTATCATAAGATAGAGTATTTATCAAATATTAAGTTGAATCAATAAGCTTTTAGAATAATTAAATTATCACTAGTACGACCATTGGGTTGAGCCTGTACAGCATTAACCTCAGTGAAAACTTTACGACTTGAAGGTTTTCCACCAGACATTAATTTCTTTAGAATCTCGGCTGGTTTACGTAGAGTTTTAACTCCACTTTTCATAGAATCATACCCAATAATAGTTGTACCTTTGATTCCAAGAGTACCAATATGATCATCAGCAATGTAATAATGAAGTTTACGTTTGGCAGTATCATATGCCCATACTTCTGTGGCATTAATAATCTTACTAGGATGAACACTGACAAGTTTAAGTGTTTCTTCTGACTTCTGATACTTCATTTTTGAAGCTTGTTTCTCTGGAGAAACTGGTTTACGAGCACGAACTGCTTTTGATGCCTTTTTAACCGAAACATAACTACTTAAACTAGCCAATACGGCTTCACAAAACTTAATAACTGCCTTGATTTGTGTTTTAGTATAATGAGAATAGGCTTCATTGAGTTGTTTGTCTTTTCCCGTTTGTACTTCTTGAAACTCAGCCAATTTACGCTTCCATACATCAGTCAAAATAGACATATGTTGTGGCATAATATTACGTTCAGTTAACATTCCAACACTATTAACGTCAATATTAACAGGTTTTGCACCAAGAATAATGAAATCGTCTAACCAACCTTCAATTTCTCCCGCAACTTCACGAGTACGCTCACGCATAATTTCTTGAATGTTTGGGCGATTTGTTGGAACCGTTTCTACAACTTGCGGTGCAGTGGGACTAACTACTTTTGGTTTTGAAATTGATTCAATCAACCGATTTAATTCATTAGTCAAACGAGTAGTTTCTTCGGTTGAAAGATTTAACCCACGCATATACATACGTGCCAACCAACCTAATGTTGGCATAATTTCACGTTCTTCTACTTTACTTAATAATTTGGAAAGTTCTTTTCTATCAGTTTTTTCGGCATAATCAATTAAAAAATCTTTAGAATTTTTAACACTACAGAAACGACTATACCAATTAAATGACATTCCTAATGCCAAAGACCGATTATCTGAATCGGGCTGTGTCACAAACATAGGTTCTGTGCCATAATACTGAGTATCAGCGTCTTTTGGCTTAAAATCCGAAACAATTGTTCGTTCAGTAGTCGCTAAGACTTTTTTAGTAGATGCTAAAACTTTTTTAGTAGATTTTGTGGCCATTTTATTCTCAAATTTAAGTAACAAAGTACATTATACTATAAACGGTATTTATTGTCAAACGTTTTTGGATAAATACTTAACTATGCCAAGACTCAGCCTATATCGTCCAACCCAATCAAATGATTATTCATTTTTTGATAAAACAATCAAAGAGATGTATACTGTCGGTGCAACTGATCTTTACATACATAAATATTTAGGCACCAATAATCCGGTTAATAATGACGCTACATTGCCTACCTATGATAGTACTAATCCTACAAATATTCAAGATTTACTATTCTTAGAAAATCGTGATCGTAAGTATGATAATAATATTTATAGATTACGTGGACATTATAATGTCCAGAATTTAGACTTTGATCTAAGTCAATTTGGTTTATTTTTAACCAGTGATGTTATTTTCATTACCGTTCATTATAATCAAATGATTGATATCATTGGACGTAAATTAATGGTTGGTGATGTATTTGAATTACCACATTTAATAGATTATCATCCGCTTAATGATACAATACCAATTGGTTTACGTAGATATTATCAAGTAACTGATTCAAATTATGCCAGCGAAGGTTTTAGTGCCACTTGGTTCCCACATATGTGGAGAATTAAATGTGAACCATTGGTCAATAGTCAAGAATTTAATGATATTCTTAAAGATCCAATTAACAAAGATAATTATATTGGTGATTGGGATTCAACTACTTCATATGAAGTTGGATATACAGTAACATATGGTGATAAAATTTATACTCCAATAAGATCAGTACCGGCAGGAGTTAGTCCTCCAGATCCATCGTTTTGGGCTGTTAGTGATGAACAAAATTTAATAGATATTATATCTACTTACAGTAAGAATATATCTATTAACAATGCCGTTATAGAAGAAGCTAAACGTGTATTACCAAAAAGCGGATATGACTTGAGTAATTTATATATTGTTCCAACATATATTGATAATCAACCAGCACCACCAATTAATGTTGTAGTACCATTTAATACAAATTCAAATATTGTGGCAGCTTCATTAAAGATTGTTAGAAATCCAATGTATCTTAATGCTAGTCCAGTTCTTAGATTAAATCCAGTTGCAAAAAAGGCATTTAAAGCGTTTAATGTACTATCTCTTCAAATTGGAACAATAACACCAAAACTTAGTGAAACAGGTAGTGGTTTAGTACATTCAGATATGGCACTAATTACTGCTACCATATCTGAGAACATTACTGGCCCGTATGGTACAGCAGATAATACTTATGCCGAAGCAGATCAGTATGTTAATTCAACATTAAAGAATTTATTGGCTGTACCAGCCAATAGTTATAGAGTTACAATTCAAGGTATATTAGATAATGATGTAAGTATTGGGTTGGTTATAAGAGCCACTGTGTTTAGTGCTAATGGTACATCAACTAGTGTATGGCCTAGTAATACTACAATTGTTGCCGTTGATTCAGATACAAACACATTAGTAGTTAGTAATCCTACTGGGGTTATTATACCAGTTGGAACTTCAATTGAAGTTAGTTATAATTTTACTGGTACTGTAACTCCAGTAATGGATTATAGAGCCGATGCTGATCCACAATTTAGTTATATTGCAAGAAGAAGTCCTCGTGACTTTGGATGGGTTAATGGATATTTAACTGGTGATGATCAAGCTCCAAATGGAGAACCATATCAATCAGGAATTGTATTTCCAGCTACACCTTCAATTGGACAATATTTCTTACGTATAGATTATCTACCACAACAATTATATAGATATGATGGATCTATGTGGGTTCACATTAGTTCAAATGTCAGAACTGATACTGCATTTAGTGACACAGATCAAAGTCTATTATCTGGATTTATCAATAATGATGCGGTTACTATGACAAGTACAGGTCAAACTGTACCACAACAACAAAGCCTATCAGATGTCTTACGTATACAACCAGACTGATTTATAGTTTAGTTGATATCGTCTGATAAATATTAACATCTCTAGGAAATTTTAATGGCAGCGTACTTTTATGACGAACAAATAAAGCGTTTTTTATTACAATTCGCTCGCATATTCAGCGAATGGAGTGTAACTTTTGGCACCGATCCAGCTGGTAATACAATTTATCATAGAGTACCTATTATATATGGTGATGGTAGTCGTCAAGCCGCCACTATTATCGCTAATAACTCGGCAAGTAATATGCCTAGTGCTCCTCAAATTGTTTATTATATTTCTGGTCTAGAATATGATCAAACTAGAACACAAGATCCAACATTTGTAGATGTAACAAGTGTCAGACAACGTGCTTTTAATCAAGAAACTGGAGAATATGAAACTGTACAAGGTAATGCATTTACCGTAGAACGTTTGATGCCTGTACCATATACTCTCAGAGTCACTGTAGACTTTTGGACTACTAACTATCAACAAAAACTTGAATTAATTGAACAAATGGCTGTATTGTTTAACCCAAGTTTAGAAATTCAAAGCACAGATAACTTTTTAGATTGGACCAGTTTAAGCGTAGTATATCAAGATGGTCTTACATTTACTAGCAGATCAATACCAATTCAAACTGGTAATCCAATTGATGTATTGACTTGGAAATTTTACATGCCAATTTGGATCAGTGCTTCAGTTAAAGTTAAAAAACTTGGAATCATTCAGAAAATTATTGCCAGTATTTATAGTGGTAAAGCATTAAGTGATATTCAAGATGATGATTTGTTATTGGGTACTAGACAAAAGATTACTCCATATGGATATCAACTATTATTGTTAGGTGATAATTTACAAATTTTACCAGCCAATAATCCAAATCAACCACCTAATACTTCATATGAAGTACCAACAGAACCACCAGGAACTGTATTTTGGCATAGTGTATTAAACGTATATGGTGTAATAAGACCCGGAGTTAGTATGATAGCTTTAGAAAATCCATATCTAAGTACAGAAATCATGGGTACTATTGATTATGATCAATTTGATGATAGTTTGTTAACCTATAATATTGATCCAGATACTTTACCACAAAATACATTGGATCCAGTTGATAGTATTATTGATCCAACTCAAAAATATCCAGGAGAAGGTTTACCATCATCTATTTCTGGTCAACGTTACTTAATTGTTGCTGATATACCACATCAAATACCATATAATTCACTACCCAATGCTTGGCCTGGATTAACCACTGGCGCAATCGCTGGGTCTATTATTGAATATGATGGAACTGAATGGTTTATTAGTTTTGATACTACTCAAATACAAGTTATGCAGTTTGTAACCAATTTAACTAGTGGTGTTCAATATCGCTATATAGCCGATCAAGGTTGGATGAAGAGTTATGAAGGTTATTATAACCAAGGTGATTGGCGTATTATTATATAATGAGTAAAAGACAAGTTAACGGCGTAGGAGTAATGTTTTGCGCTCAATCTACTGGAAGACATTTATTTTTATTACGTAATGATAAGAATGTACATGTGTGGGGATTACCTGGTGGTAAAGTTGAACGTGATGAAACGTTGTTAGAATCTTTACAACGTGAATGTCATGAAGAAATAGATTATTGGCCAGAACAAGCTAAGTTATTTCCCATAGAACAGTTTACCAGCGAAGATAAAAACTTTGTTTATCATACATTTTATTGTATGTTATCAGATGAGTTTATACCAACATTAAATAATGAACATATTGGATATGCATGGGTAGATGGTAAAACTTATCCAAAACCATTACATCGTGGATTATTTGCTACCTTGAATTATGATATTATTCAACAAAAAATAGATATAATTCAACAAGCCATTAAATGACAAAAGCCGCTTAAGCGGCTTTTTGTTGTCAGTACTATATTAAACTGTAGGTAACAATAGTATTGGATATAGTCCAGGTGGTGTTAATGAACCAGGTTGTGGAGCGGCATTAGCAGCAACAAAACTTGGATAGTATGCATCACCCAACTCTAAATTCACTGATGTAACTGGGCTATTAGTAATATTACCTTGATCGGCAAAAGCCACACAGTATTCATTTGTAACAACAGCAAGAATAATATTTCCACTTGCCGCATCTGTTCCAACAATTGTCATTTGACCAGCTGATACTGGAGTAAGACTATTGGTTACATAACAAATTCCTTGTTGTTCTGGATTTGCAACGTTAGCCACTAGATACTTATATGTACCTTTTTGACGAACAATATAACTTGCTCCGCTGGCATATTGACTAGGAGCATATTCAATATTAGCGGTAACTTCCAATGTATTAATAGTGGCTACATCACCACCAACGATACCAATATTACCAATTTCTGTCTGATTTGGAATACCAATATCAACAGTAGTTGTTTTTGCGATTTTTAGTGGGCGACCCATGTTATTTTCCTTATGAATTATAGAGTGTTACTCTGTTATATATATTTATCATTTTGAACCAAAATTACTAGTTCATGTTTGTAAATTTAGGAATCATAACAACCCATGTCATTGTACTAGGTCTAGATTCACAAC
>Ga0114982_1001207_pt1 | contig 12969 bp, 10 predicted proteins | sample Shrwel_input2_FT_FD_87183 | JGI IMG/M metagenome (GOLD analysis project Ga0114982, IMG submission 87183) | Subsurface microbial communities from deep shales in Ohio, USA - Utica-3 well 1 S input2 FT | ecosystem: Environmental > Aquatic > Deep subsurface > Shale gas/oil reservoir > Produced... | reverse complement strand
TTTAGCAATTCGGTTGGCATAACGACCGACGGTCGCGCCAAGATAACCAATATTTTGCCGATAATGCGTTAAATCCGGCTGCTGTAACGTCAATTGCAGACCGTTCAGGCTAATACCGGCAACCGTCGCTCCGAGTGTCAGCACTTCGACCCTCAGTCCTGCGCCATCATCTAATTGCAACAGTTGCACATCTGCCGCCGCCGTCATCATCTTTTTGCTCCCCCACCAACAATTAATACTATTAATCATACAAAATGATGTATTTGTCAATCCTCCGGCAGAACCTGTCTGCTGTTGATAGCAATGGCTGTGGTGGGAACAGATTTAGTCTTTGCGCCAAGGCATTACATCGCTTTTGCCTTTGCGGCCAATGCTGGCTGCTTTAGGGTATGACGTCAATCAGCGGATCTGCGACAGCGCTGAATGAAACAACTCCGGCATGCTGTGCAAGCATGACCGTTTTAACGACGCTCTCCGAACGCCATGCCAGGCCTATCGGGACAAGTTTTATCCAAGGAAAAAATAATAATGCATAAGCTCCTGAGTCTGAGTGCTGCATTCTGCCTGTTGGCAGCATGTAGTCATTCACCAACCCCCAGCCAGCCGGCAATCACCAGTCCCGCGCCAGCCCAAAGCAGCTTGTCACTGGAACGGATTTACCAGCAACACGAGTTCAAAACTGCAGCAGCACCTCAAATCCGCTGGCTGAAACAACAGCAGGCTTATACTGTATTAGAAGAACCAGAGCAAAAAACCGCACCAACCACGGATAAATCAAATAAAAAAGCAAAAGTCAGTGGTCATGATATTGTGCGCTATCAAGCAAAAGACGGCAGTCGTGACATTTTGGTGACTGCCAGCGAGTTAACCCCGGCGGGTGCCAAAGCACGTCTGACCATTGAGGATTATCAATGGTCAGACGATCAACAAAAACTGCTGATTTTTACCAACAGCGTCAAAGTCTGGCGCAATAATACCCGGGGCGACTACTGGATTTTTGATTTAACCAGCCGTACTTTACAAGCGGTTGGTGGCAGCGGTATTGACCCGAAACAACTGATGTTTGCCAAGTTCTCCCCGGACAGCCAACAACTGGCTTATGTCTATAAAAACAACCTTTATGTACAAAAAATAGGCGCTAAAGCTGTGCGTCAACTGACCTTTGATGGCAGCAGCAGCTTAGTTAATGGTGCGACAGACTGGGTCTATGAAGAAGAGTTTATGCTGGCAGACGGCTTTCGCTGGAGCCCTGATAGTCAGCATCTGGCTTACTGGCAATTTGATACCAGCAATGCCAAAGTTTTTACCATGATTAATAACACGGACACACTATATCCAAAGCTACAACAATTTCCATACCCAAAAGTTGGGGAGAAAAATGCATGGGTCAATGTTGCAGTGGTGAATGTCAACACGGCGAAAAATACCTGGATTGATTTAGGTCCGAAGCAGCGGGATGATTATGTGCCACAACTGGCCTGGACGCCGGCAGGCAATGAATTATTAATCCAGCAGGTTGATAGACCACAGCAGCAGAATAAAGTGCTGCTGGCGAATATCCACAATGGCAAAACCCGACAGCTAATGCTGGAAAGTGATCAGGCCTTTCTTGATCAAATTTATGAAGTGGAATGGCTGGATAATCAACAAAATTTTCTTTGGATCAGCGAGCGTGATGGCTGGCGTCATCTGTATTTAGCATCCTTAGAGGGCAAGCCGCTGTTAGATTTAACCCCGGGCGCCTATGATCTGACGTCCGTGGTGCATGTTGATAAAACCAATGGCTGGGTTTATTACCTGGCAGCGCAGGTAAATCAGGCTGAGACCGAGTTATATCGGACTTCCTGGCGTCAACCTGGCATAGTCGAAAAAATCACTCCGGCAACCATGCGCGGCCAGCACTCGTACCAGATTTCAGCCGACGGCTTATGGGCCATCCACCGATTCTCTAATCAATCCACGCCACCGCAGACAGCGCTGATTGCGTTACCAGATCATCGTATACAGAAAATGATGGTTAAAAATGAACAACTTGCTGAAAAACTCAAACAGTTGCAATTAAGCCCACTGGAATTTTTTCAGGTGAAAGCATCCGACGGCTTGGTATTAGACGGCTGGCTGATTAAACCAACCAATTTTGATGCCAGCAAAAAATACCCCATCATTTTTTATGTCTATGGCGAAGCTTGGGGGCAAACCGTGAGTAATAGTTGGTCTGGCAGTCAGGGGCTGTGGCATCAATTACTTGCACAACAAGGCTTTATCGTAGCTTCTATCGATAACCGCGGCACGAGAGCACCTAAAGGCAGAGACTGGCGTAAATCAATTTATAAGCTGGCAGGTGTGGCATCATCTAAAGATCAATCAGATGCATTGTTAGCTATGCAACAAAAGTACCCATTTATTGATGCTCAGCGGGTTGGTATTTATGGTCATTCCGGCGGTGGGTCAAGCACTTTGAATATGTTATTCCGCTATCCACAACAATATCACGTTGGGATCGCGAGCGCGCCTGTGGCCGATATCCGGCTGTATGACACTATCTATCAGGAAAGATACAGCGGATTATTAGTCCGGAATGAACAGGCCTATGCACAAAGTGCCCCGATCACGCATGCCAAAAACCTGCAAGGCAAACTGTTGCTGATCCATGGCACTGGCGATGATAATGTTCATTACCAAGGCACAGAGCGCTTGATTAACGAACTGATTAAACATAACAAAGCTTTTGATATGCTGAGTTATCCAAATCGCAGCCACGGCTTGTACGAAGGCCAGGGAACCACTCTGCATCTGCAAAGCACAATGCTTCGCTATTTCAAAACGCATCTACAACCAACCAAATAACATCATCAGCCTTGACCGGTGTCACTGCACACCGGTTAAAGCCAAATCCATGTCAGCACTTCATTGTACTCAGGCACTCTGCTTGATGCCTGCTCACTTCTGCTGCCAGGCTAAAAGCGGTTTATGATTAAGGCCACCCATCAATGGTTCACGATTGAAGCCACCCACCAATCGATAGCAAATAGAGTATTGAACAAGTATTAGTACCATCCATTTCATGGGTTAAATCGTCATCGACAGATAATTCAAACATCACTTGCAGTTAACTTAAAATAAACTAAATTTAAACAACATAGTTCACCTGGAGTGAATCCATGCCCAGATCTCGTAAACAACAAATTGCATTGCATCAAACAAGTTACTACCACTTGGTAAGCCGATGTGTCCGGCGTGCTTTTTTATGCGGTATCACAGACACTTACAACTTCGAACATCGTCGTGAATGGATGACTGAACGCTTGGCTCTGCTCACGCAAATGTTCGCTATCGACATTGCCGCTTATGCCCTGATGACCAACCACTATCATCTTGTTGTGAGGGTCGATACAGCCAAAGCCAAAAGCTGGAGCAAACTCGAGGTTGTGCAGCATTGGCAGATGCTTTTTCATTTACCTGCACTGGTTGAACGTGAACTCACCGGGGAATCTACCGGCGCAGCCGAAAAGCAAGTTGTTGATGCAATGATTGAAAAGTATCGCGAACGGCTATCTGATATCAGTTGGTTTATGCGATGTCTGAACGAGCACATTGCCAGGCTCGCCAATGCTGAGGACGAATGCACCGGCCGGTTTTGGGAAGGACGTTTTAAATGTCAGGCATTGCTTGGGGAAAAAGCGCTACTCAGCGTGATGGCGTATGTTGATCTTAACCCGATGCGCGCAAAAATCGCGGAATCCCTCCAAGCTTCAGACTATACCAGTATCCAAAATAGGCTCGGCAACGCTGTTCGCGGTATCTTTCATGGCAAGTTACTGCCTTTCTCTGAAGGTATCGATGCAGAAAAAAGCCAAGAACATATCCCCTATCGTTTTGCCGATTATCTCGAACTTCTCGCCTGGACTGGCCAGCTTATCCATGCTGAATCATGCGCACTTACTCAGCCAAAAATTCCCATCACACTCAACAGCTTAGGTATTTCGCCCAATCGATGGCTACATAATTGTAGAAAACTGGAAGAGCTTTTTCATGTTGTTATTGGACCTTCCAAAGCTGTCAAACAATTATGTCAGGCGTTTGGTCAACACTGGTTGCAAGGCCAAGTCGCGTGCCGACGATGCTTTGGTTAACAAAGCAAATTTTACCTGTAAACGCATATCAGCAGACCGAAAGTAACCATGACCTAAATTTTGGGTGCTACGTTATTTGACCGTATTTTTTCATAAAGAAAACAATGTAATCCCATCCGGATTTAACTCTCGCTCGAAACAAAGAACTTAACCTCAGCCTCATCTGCTAGCGGACAGCATCATTTTTATGAATGTTGCATCTCTTGGATGGCCTCATATGGTTTGTGATGCATGGCAATTATTGGGTGGTCTTTATTGTGGGGCTACATCAAATTGCAACATCGCGTCATTAAAATTAAGCCAAAGATGAAGCTCAGATGTGGTCTCTTCAGGCTAAAAATGTGGGTACACCACTGCTCTGCTCCACATGTAATTATTTTTGTGACCAGAACTGCCCAAGGTCACAATGTTGACGGAACTTCGATGAACAGACGAAATTTTTTAGCCATCGGTAGCAAAATACTGCTGCCAACGGCTTTGCTACCAGCACCGTTATTACAGGCTCAAATCCAGCATACCCGCCCCCTTAATCCACCCAACTTTCCGCTTGGTTTCAGCAGTGGAGATGTCACGGCGGACGGCGCTGTGATTTGGAGTAAAACGGATCAAGCTGCGCTGATGAAGGTAGAAGTCAGTCATACCGCAGATTTTAGCAAGCCGCAACGTTTCGATGGCGATAGCGCATTAGCTGAACAGGATTATAACGCCAAAACCATACTCTATGGTTTAACGTCAGGACAGCGCTGGTTTTATCGCATTATCTTTGAAAGTCTGCAGCAGCCGGGCTTACTCGGCATCAGTGAGACAGGTCAGTTTAAAACAGCGCCTACAACAGCGGTCCCCATCAGATTCTGCTGGTCAGGTGATACTGCGGGCCAGGGTTATGGCATAGACCCGGCACAAGGTGGCATGCAAACCTATCGCGCCATGTTGCAACAACAGCCTGACTTTATGGTGCATTGTGGCGATCTGATTTATGCCGATGGCCCAATTTTGCCAAAACACCCACAAAGTACAGTGCCTTGGAACAATCTCATCCCGGCGCCATACCGCAGTATCAATCAGGTCGCACAACAACTGGCCGATTTCCGTTGTCGTTATTATTACAACTTCCTCGATCCCCAAGTGCGGGCTTTTCATCAACATGTGGCGGTGTACCAGCAATGGGACGATCACGAAGTCATCAATAATTGGTATCCGGGTCAACAACTGACAGATGAGCGCTATCAGGAAAAAAGTGTTTCATTATTGGCCGAGCGTGCCAGGACTGCTTTATTTCAATGCAACCCGATCCGGCTACAACCGCATGACAGCCGGCAAATTTACCGCCATTTCAGCTATGGTCCGCTGTTGGAACTCTTTATCATCGATAAACGCAGCTACCGGGGGCCCAATTCACTTAATCGTCAGAGCAGCGAATCAGCTGAGACAGATTTTCTCGGCCCTTCCCAGCTCGAATGGCTGCAACTGGCGCTGAAAGCATCAACTGCGACCTGGAAAATTATTGCCAGTGATATGCCTATTGGCCTCAGAGTCACCAATAAGGACAGCGAGATTGCCGAAAACATGGCCAATGGCGATGGCGCACCTGCTGGCCGTGAACTGGAGTTTTGCCGCTTACTGCAGTTTATTCAGCAACAGCAGATCCGCAATGTGCATTTTATTACTGCCGATGTGCATTATGCAGCGTCACATTATTATCAACCGGAACGCGCTGTCTTTAAAGATTTCCAGCCATTCTGGGAGTTTGTCAGCGGCCCCTTACATGCGGGTACTTTCGGTCCTGGCAAACTGGACAATACCTTTGGTCCTGAAGTGCGTTTTGTGGGCATTCCGCCGGATATGCTACAAAATTCACCACCAAGTGCCGGTTATCAGTTTTTTGGTCAAATGGATATTGACCCGGTCAGTCAGGTTCTCACTGTCAGTCACCGTAACCGGCAAGGGGAGTTGTTGTGGCAACATCAATTACAGCCAGAAATCTAACTTTAGCAGGGCAGGTCATTTCAGGCCACCCACCGATTAAGTATCGCCTTGCTTGTTCCCAACCGCAAGGTTGTACCGTCCGTCCATGGACATGCACCCTTGCTTGTTCCCGACCGCAAGGCTGTACCGTCCGTCCATGGACATAAAAAATGGCCACGATGCTATGCATGGTGGCCATGTCCCAAAATTTGTGCTTTTCTGTTATCGCCAGCTATCGACCGCTTGTTTTGCTGCCAGCTGCATCTTTTTACACTCAGCAGCCCAGCGGACTTCAGCCCACTCAGGCGGGCTGAGATCTGCCGTTGCTAATATCACAACTATCCGCACTTTGTGCCTGCAGCGCGACGATATCGGAGGCATCTATCGACTGCGGGGCGCTCACTAACAAGTGTTCCTGCGTCGCCACAACCAGGGCGACTGTTGCATCGCCAGTCACATTAGTGGTGGTCCGGATCATATCAACCACCCGATCAATAGCGGCAATAAATGCGATGCCCTCCAACGGCAAGCCCACCACAGTTAAAGTCACAGTTAACATCACCAGCGCAGTGCCCGGCACACCGGCCGTGCCTAAGGATGCAACTGTTGCAGTACCGGCAATCAATAAATAGTCAGTCAATTGCAGTGGAATACCATACAAGTTCGCGATAAAAATCGCCGCAATCGCCGGATAAATACCACCACAACCATCCATATTGATGGTCGAACCCAGTGGCAAGACAAAACTGGCATAGTCCTTTGACACTTTTAAATCTTCAGTCACTACTTTATAGCTGACCGGTAAGGTGCCATAACTACTGGCGGTGCTGAATGCCACCAGCTGTATTGGAAAAATAGTGCGGAAAAACTGCCAAACCGGCAACTGGGTGAATAATTTAACCAAAGCGCCGTAAGTCAGCAGCATATGCAGCAGACACCCCAAATAAATCGCCAGAATAAATTTACCAAGCGGCAGCAAAGTCGCCAAGCCATATTGCCCAACCACCCAGGCAATCAAACCAAACACACCTATCGGGGTCAGTTTTAACACCAGTCTGGTCAGTTCAAACATCACTTCAGCACCGGCATTAATCACTTTTTTCAGTGGTTCAGCTTTATCAGCAGCGGCATTGATGGCAATGGCGAATAACACTGCAAAAACGATAATTTGCAGCACATTACCGGCAGCAAAAGCGCTGATAATATTGGTCGGTATTAAATCGGTCAGTACCTGCGCCACCGGCGGAATTTCTTTGGCAGTAACGGTCGCCTGCACCAGGGCTGGATTGGCCTCAAACTGAAACAAGCTACCGACCAACAGCCCCAAGCCACTGGCAATCATCGCAGTCAGTAAGAATAACCCGACAGTTTTAACCGCCAGCCGGCCCATTTTTTGCCCGGAGCCCAAAGCAGTAATACCTTGCACTAAAGCAAAAAAGACTAATGGCACCACCAGCATTTTGATGGCATTTAAAAATAACGTCCCCAATGGTTTTAAAACCACTGCATCCGGGCCAAGCCAGACACCGGCCAGCACGCCAAGTACTAATGCCAGCAACACCTGTTGCCATAAACTAAGTTTCAATAATTTTGTCATTGCTCATTCACCTGACTTTTGCAGGCTTGTCATTATAGGAACAATAATAAATCTGACAATTCAGTGTTGGACTAACATATGCCAAAACAGCTGGACCTCGCAGCACCGCCATCCAACCCCCAGTTCATTCAATTCAGGACAGCCACAGTTTAATCCAGCACAGCCACCATTCAATTCAGGACAGCCATCAATTAATCCAGCACAGCCACCATTCAATCCAGGACAGCCATCAATCAATCCAGCACAGCCACCATCTAATTCAGCAACGCCACACCTGCAGGCACGTCAAACCTTTCGCGTTAAATGCTGCGCCAGATCAATGTTTGATACAGCAACAACTGGGATAATCCGCGCCATTTTTTCCAGCTTGCGATGAGGTTCTCTGTGAATAAGTCACATCATGCTGCCGACATGTCGCCAGCAACAATGTTCCGGCCCGAATTACTGTCACCGGCCGGTACTTTAAAAGCGATGCGGTTTGCCTTTGCTTACGGTGCCGATGCTGTCTACGCCGGGATGCCCAGATACAGCTTGCGGGTACGCAATAACGAATTTGATTTGCCGACACTGGCCATCGGCATTGCCGAAGCCCATGCATTGGGTAAAAAGTTTTATTGTGTGCTTAATAGTGCGCCGCACAACGCCAAACTGGACACCTTACTGGAAGATATTCGGGCCGTAGTCGCGCTGGCGCCTGATGCCTTTATTGTGTCGGATCCAGGGGTTATCTTTCTGCTGCAACAACATTTTCCAACTTTGGAGCTGCATTTGTCAGTGCAAGCCAATACCTTGAATTGGGCTGCGGTGCAATTCTGGCAACAGCAAGGCATCCGGCGGGTGATTCTGTCACGCGAACTGGCACTGGAAGAAATAGAACAAATCCGGCAACAAGTACCGGCGATGGAGCTGGAAGTTTTTGTCCATGGCGCTTTGTGTATGGCCTATTCCGGCCGTTGTTTATTATCCGGTTATATGGATAAACGCGATCCCAACCAAGGCACTTGTACCAATGCCTGTCGCTGGCCTTATCAAGTCACCCCGGCCAGCGAAAATGCGGTTGGCCAATTTGTGCCCGCCAGCTTGCATGCCAGCCAGCCGCGGGATGAAGTCATTTTATTAACAGACCCGCAAAAGCCAGACGAAATGATGCCTGCCTTTGAAGATGAGCATGGCACTTATATTATGAATTCGAAAGATTTGCGCGCAGTGCAGCATGTCGACCGCCTGACCAGAGCGCAGGTCCATTCGCTGAAAATTGAAGGTCGCACCAAATCTTTTTATTACGCCGCCCGCACTGCACAAATTTACCGTCGCGCTATTGATGATGCCATCGCAGGTCGGCCTTTTAATCCAGAGCTACTGACCGAATTGGATGGTTTAGCCTCGCGCGGTTATACCGAAGGTTTTTTACGCCGCCATATTCCGATTGCAGAACTGCAAAACTACCAGAAAAGTGCCTCCGGCAGTGACCTACAGCAATTTGTCGGTGAAGTGGATGGCTGGGTCACGGCTAGTCCAACCGGGCAACCGGCCCGGGTTTGGGTTGAAGTGAAAAATCAATTTGCCGTCGGTGATAGTCTGTTATTGATGTCGCCGCAGGGTAATCAGCAACTTCGGCTATCAGCACTATGGGATAAACATGGCGTCGCCATCAACCGTGCCCCTGGCGCCGGACATCGGGTGCAGTTGGAGCTGCCTGTCGGAATGCAAAGTGATTTTGTTTTACTGGTTAGAGATTTACCAGTTGAAGAGACAGCAACAACCCAAGGCTGCGCTTGATGACTTTGTTGATTACAGAAGATTGCATCAATTGTGATATGTGTGGTCCGGAGTGCCCGAATCAGGCCATCAGTTTAACGCCGATGGCCAGTGGCAATAAAATCTATCAGATCAATCCACAGTTATGCACAGAGTGCGAAGGGTTTTATCCGCAACCAACCTGTGTTGCGGTCTGCCCGATCGACTGCGTCATTTATCCGCCGGCTTAAAATTTGGTCATCAGGTTCAGGCTGATGCCCGTCACAGCTTGACCTGCCACTTTGGATTTTTCCAATTCCAGCGTCATGGCATAATCCTGGCTGAACGAATAGCCGAGGCCAGCGCCGAACAATGCATCCTGACCGCTGGTTTTCAGCTTGGTGCTTGTCAGTGGCGACAGGCTGATATCGGTTCTGTTGTTACGCCAGGCCAATACACCGGTTTGTGCCCGGACAAACCAGTCATCGGCAAAGGAATAGCTCAGTACCAGCTTGGCGTCCAGCGCTTTGGTTTTAAAATCAGTTTGTGCCAATACATTAGTGTCAGTGGCATTTTTCAGCAAAAAATCGGCATCACCCAGTTGCTGCGCACCAATTTCAACGCCCACCCAACGATTAAACTGGTAACCGGTAAATAGCCGATAACCAAGATTTCTGCCCTGTGCATTCAAGCGGTTTTTCAGCAGCAAGTCATCATAGGCATGCCCCTGCAACGCCGCACCATAGTAGACAAACCCATCCAGCAACTGCGCTGTAGCATTGCAAGACAGCGCTGCAGCAGCCGCCACCCCCAGCAACCTTTTCATTTTCACGACACCTTTTTTCATTCACTTCAACATCGTCAGCCGCGACCTCTGGTCGCAGTCAACCATAAGCCTGGTTGACCATTAATGACCAGCAATCTGCATTTGATTGATCAACACAGAACCAGTTAACACACCACCACGCTTGTCGACATCATTGCCGATAGCGGCAATATCAAAAAACATCTCTTTGAGGTTGCCGGCAATGGTAATTTCGGCCACCGGGTACTGAATTTGGCCGTTTTCGACCCAGAAACCAGCGGCACCACGTGAATAGTCACCAGTAACGCCATTGACGCCTTGTCCCATCAGTTCAGTGACCAGTAAACCTGTGCCCATATCCCGCAGCAATTGTGCTAAATCGGCATCGCCATGGCTAACCAGCCAGTTATGAATGCCGCCGGCATGGCCTGAACTTGGCAACCCAAGTTTGCGGCCAGAATAACTGGTAGTCAGGTACTGATTCAGCACGCCATCGGTGATGATTTGCCGATCACAGGTTTTCACCCCTTCGCTGTCAAACGGACTACTGGCCAGGCCACGCACCAGATGCGGCAATTCAATAATATTGACCTTGGATGACAATACAGGCTGACCCACTTTATCCAGTAAAAAGCTGGATTTGCGATAAATGGCGCCACCGCTAATGGCAGAGACTAAATGTCCGAACAAACTACTGGCAATATCGGCCCGGAAAACAACCGGCACTTTTTGCGTGCCTAACTTGCGGCAGTTTAACCGATTGACAGTTTCCAGTGCCGCTTCCCGGCCAATGTCGGCCGCAGCGCGCAATTGGCTTAACTCGCGGCTAACGGTATAACTATAATCCCGTTGCATATCCTCGCCAGCTTCGCCAATCACTGAACAGCTCAGACTGTGCCGGCTGCTCGGATAACCAACCAACTGGCCATGGCTATTGCCATACACTTTTAAGCCCTGGTGGGATGAAAAGGACGCGCCATCAGAATTGGTAATGCGGCTGTCGGTGGCAAAAGCTGCCTCTTCCGCCGCCACACAATAGGCAATGGCTTCGGCAGTACTGACTTCGGCCGGATGGAATAAATCCAAATCCGGCGGTGAGAATTCCAGCGCGTCGCGATCAGCAATACCGGCGCATGGATCTTCGGAGGTGTAACGGGCAATATCGATGGCGGCTTCAACGGTGCGTTTCAGTGCTGCCGGGCTCAGATCTGCCGTCGAGGCCGAGCCTTTGCGCTGGCCAACATAAATGCTGATGCCAAGACCACCATCCTGATTAAATTCCACAGTTTCCACTTCGCCGTGCCGGGTTTCCACGCTGAGGCCGCGGGTACGGTTCATTGAAGCTTCGGCACTGCTGGCGCCCAGTGCTTTGGCATGCGCCAGCACCTGGCTGACGGCGGCTTTTACTTCATCAATTTCTTGCCAGATGGTTGGTTTAGGTGCAGTCATCACGTCACTTTTATCAGTTGCAGCAAATATTTGCCAAGCTTACCACAGCATCTGCCGAACAGGATGCGCGAAGCGCGACGAGCACGGGCTTTTTTGATATACTTGCCGCAATTTTCCGATGGAATTACCAACGAATGGCAGATATTACCGATTTTACCCATGGCGATGATTGGGATCGCGAAGAAGGCAAAAGTAAAACGCAAATTAAAAAAGAGATGCAGGCATTGCAGGAACTGGGCGAAGAGCTGGTGTCATTAAGCGCCGCCAACCGCGCCAAATTACCGCTGGATGCTGAATTGCTTGATGCCTTACAACTGGCTGACAAACTGAGCAAAAAGCACGAAGCTTTGCGCCGTCACATCCAGTTTATTGGCCGTTTAATGCGGACCCGTGATTTAGAACCGTTACAACGCGGTCTGGCGATTATCCGCAATACCAATCAGGCAGCGACCCGTAAATTCCATTTAGTGGAAGACTGGCGCGATAAACTGATTGCCAATAACGATACCCTGACCGAATTTGTCGCAGCTTATCCGACAGTGGACGTGCAACAGTTACGTACCCTGATCCGCAATGCGAAAAAAGAACAGGAAAAAAATCAGCCGCCAAAAGCTTTTCGTGAGCTGTTTCAACTGATTAAACCTTTTATCCTGGAAGAATAACTTTTAAAAGCACTGCGCTGTGGCTGTTGTTATCGCACAACGGACGCAGGCCAGTGCCGCAGTACCGGTCTTTTATGCGGTGGCGCAATGCCGCAAAAAACAGCCGTATTGATGGCTATGCGGCAGCTGTTTTAACAGTTTGCGCCACAGCTTTGAACCGGCAGATGACAGACAGGTGAAATTCGCTGTCTGGGCTGCTTTTTTTTCGGGCAAATCAGAATAAAATCCTGTATATTGTCGCCCTATTTTCAAACCCTAGCTTATTGAGATTACTATGTCAGCAGATTTATCCTTATATAGAAACATTGGTATCTTCGCCCACGTTGATGCCGGCAAAACCACGACTACCGAGCGTATCCTGAAACTGACCGGTAAGATCCACAAGCTGGGCGAAGTTCACGAAGGTGAATCAACCACAGACTTCATGGAACAGGAAGCTGAGCGCGGTATTACTATCCAGTCAGCTGCTGTTAGCTGCTACTGGAAAGGTCACCGTTTCAACGTCATCGATACCCCGGGCCACGTTGACTTCACCGTTGAAGTTTACCGCTCGCTGAAAGTTCTGGACGGTGGTATCGGTGTATTCTGTGGTTCAGGCGGTGTAGAACCTCAGTCTGAAAC
>Ga0114982_1001205_pt1 | contig 12986 bp, 13 predicted proteins | sample Shrwel_input2_FT_FD_87183 | JGI IMG/M metagenome (GOLD analysis project Ga0114982, IMG submission 87183) | Subsurface microbial communities from deep shales in Ohio, USA - Utica-3 well 1 S input2 FT | ecosystem: Environmental > Aquatic > Deep subsurface > Shale gas/oil reservoir > Produced... | reverse complement strand
TTTCTTACCATCAATGGTAAATCCTTTGAATACCTCTATAATGTTCTCGTATATTGGTCTTTTGTTTATTGTATAAAAATCGGTGAAGTCTTCATACTCACCTTTTATGTACATTTTTCTAAATGGTGTTCTTGTTGTCCCTTTGTAAGCCATTTTTTCCATTATTATAAATTTTTTAAAACCCAAGTTGAGAACTTTTTGTGTCCTGAGGATTTAAGGTGAATTCCGTCTCCGGAATCTTGATATGTTACCGTTGTATCCATGGGTATGATTTTACAACCGGTCAATCTTTCTTGCATTTTCTTTTGTAATTTAACGTATCTATCGCGACATACTTTAGTTACATTATCGGCATATACGGTTTTTCTAATAACCTTATTTGGGTCATAACCGACAATAACTATAACTTCCATTTCATATAGGTTACCCAAGTCAACCATTGATTGTATATTATTAATTGTGGTAGATTCTTTTGTACTCGCAAACGAATCGTTGATACCCCCATATATAACAAGGGTATTATGGTGAGGACCTTTTTCTAAATAATTCTCTAAAGTTTTTAACATCCAATCGGTTCTTTTACCTCCTTTTGAAATATTAACATATCCCATACCCATACCTTTTGCAACCGTGGATTGCCAACCATTTTGGTAACAAGTAAGACTGTCGCCAATAAATAAAATTCTAACATCCTTCCTTGAAGGAATGTATAAAAATAAAAAAAGTGATATTAATAGTGTTTTCATGGTAAAAAATATGGCCGGCAATGTACCGGCCCATTTTTATTTTGTTGCAGAACTATCAGCTAAAGCCGTAGTAGAATCTGTTGCAGATACTGCAGTAGTATCAACTGAAACTGAGTCTGTTGTTCCTTCTGTGGTAGACTTCGAACCACATGCCGCTAATGTGAACATCACACCAACAGCGAAAACTAAAATTATTTTTTTCATATATTTTTAAATATACGTAAAAAACATGAGACTACAAAATATCCAATAAAAAAACCCCAACGAGTTGCTGGGGTTTTAAGGTCTTTCGGTGGATTCAACTCCACTTACTTTAAAAACGAAAAGGTAATCGACAAAGAGAACCTATGAGAATATAAATATATATTAATTCTCAAAAAGTCTACTAATTATCACTATTTTTAGAAATTTTTATTTCATTTTCTTCAAAAACCAATGAGATTTCTTTGTTTTCTACAATGTTACCCATTAAAATTTGCTCACTTAAGAAATCTTCACAAAGATTTTGAATGATACGTTTCAAAGGACGGGCACCATATTCTTCTTGAGTGTTAAGATTAAAAATTTGGTCAACAACACTCTGTTCGAATGTGATTTTATAACCTTTATCTGTTAATCTTGAGTTCAATTTACCCAATTCTACGCTAACAATACGTTTTAGCGTATCTTCGCTTAAAGAATTAAACAAGATGATATCGTCAATACGATTTAAAAACTCCGGATTGAATTGTTGCTTCAAAGATTTTTGAATCATTGACTTTCTAACCTCGTATTTTTGAGTTTCAGATGAAGAAGTTGTAAATCCAACACCACCACCAAATTCGGACACCTTTTTAGCACCGACATTTGAAGTCATGATGATTAAACAATTTGTAAAGTTTACCTTTCTACCAAATGAATCGGTTAAATGGCCCTCGTCCAAGATTTGAAGTAAGATATTGAACACATCTTTGTGTGCTTTTTCAATTTCATCGAATAAAATCACCGAAAATGGGTTATTTTTCACTTTTTCAGTTAATTGGCCACCTTCTTCGTGTCCAACATAACCCGGAGGAGAACCAATTAAACGAGATACGTTGTGGCGTTCCATAAATTCACTCATGTCAACGCGAATAATCTTATCTGGGTCACCGAAAAGGTTCTCAGCAAGGGATTTAGCAAGGAAGGTCTTACCGACCCCTGTAGAGCCTAAGAAAATGAATGAACCAATAGGTTTGTTAGCATCCTTTATACCAACACGGTTACGGCGAATAGCTTTAGAAATCGAACTAATAGCGTCATCTTGACCAATTACCTTAGCTGACAAAGTTTTTTCCATATTTAAGAGGTTTTGAGTCTCTTTTGCGTCCATTTTAGTGATTGGTACACCGGTCATCTCAGAAACTACAGAATAAACGTCATCAATACTAACAGGAATTTTATTGTCTTTTTGACTATCCATCCACTTTTTCTTTTCTTCGTCTAATTTTACGGTAACCTTTCTTTCTTCATCACGAAGTTTTGCCGCTTGTTCGTAAATTTGTTTTTTAACAACATCAAGCTTTTTTTCTTTAATTTCTTCAATTTCTTTCTTCAATTTTTCAATTGATTCAGGAATTTGACTTGAAACACGTTTTTCTGCACCTAATTCATCTAAAACATCAATAGCTTTATCGGGAAATTGTCTATCGGTGATATAGCGACCCGCTAATTTGACTACAGTTTCAATAACATTATCTTCATAATTTACTTTATGGAAATCTTGATAAGAATTTTGTAGATTTTTAAGAATTGCAACAGTTTCAGCTTGTGTTGGTTCTTTTAAGGTAACTTTTTGGAATCTACGTGACAATGCACCATCTTTTTCGATATGTTTTTTGTATTCATCAAAAGTTGTTGCACCAATACATTGCATTTCACCACGAGCAAGCGCCGGTTTCATGATATTTGCCGCATCCATAGCACCACTTGCATTACCGGCACCTACCATAGTATGTAATTCATCAATAAAGACAATAACATTGGGAGCATCTTGTAATTCAGTAAGAATTGCTTTGATTCTCTCCTCAAATTGACCACGATACTTTGTACCGGCGACTAATGAGGTTAAATCTAATGACATAATGCGCTTATCTAATAATACAGTAGGACATTCACCCTTTTGAATCATTAAGGCAAGTTTTTCAACAATTGCAGTTTTACCAACACCGGCGTCACCAACAATCACTGCATTATTTTTCTTTTTACGTGAAAGAATTTGTGCAATTCGTTTCACTTCTTTGTCCCTACCAATAATAGGGTCAATCTTACCTTCCTCAGCAAGTTTTATTAAATCTCGAGAGAAATTATCTAAAATTGGTGTGTTTGAACCCTTTTTGGTTCTCTTTGGGTTGACAGCTGGGCCGTCTTCGAAGAATTCTACAGACATAGTTATATTATTTATTCAGCAAACATAACACATTCCGTACTAAGTTCCAAATAAATGTCAAAATGTCTAAAAAAATGTCTAAATGTCACTTTTAGACATTCGGTATACAATTTGTAAAATGAAAAATCAATAATATGTAAAATAAAAACTTTATAAAACTATGATAACATTATTCAAAGACCCTCTGTTTCAAACACTCGATAGTGTTTTTGAGACGCCAAAACAATTTAATAAGCCATTAATTACAAGAACTGATGAGGATTATCAAGTCCATATTGCGGTACCGGGCTTAACTAAAGATGATTTAACGATATCCGTTAAAGAAGGATATTTAAAAATTTCTTATGTTAAAGAAGAAACTGACGATAAAACTTATTCATTCACAAGTTCATTTAACAAATCATACCACATACCTGATGATGTTGATGAAAAGCATATTACCGGTAGTGTTGAAAATGGTGTGTTAGAAATCGTACTCCCTAAGAGTAAAAAGAAATCGTCAGAAAGACTCATTTCACTTAGTTAATTTGAAACCCCGAGAAATCGGGGTTTTTTAATTGTATTTATAATAAATCAATATCATGAACAAAGAATCAATGAAAAGAAAACATATGGAAGAATCCAATGTAATTCTACAAAACAGATTAAACAATAAAACATCAGAACCTTTGTTTTCAGGCAATGTTGAAAAAAGTAACCAAAGAAAAGATTTATTGAAAGATAAGTTAATAAATCAATTAAAAGGTAAGTAATAAAAAATTTTTTGTTATATTTGCGTTGTACTAAAAAAAATAATATATGGCAATTTTATCAGAAAAAATTAATGGTAAGTTGATTGATATTGAAATCAATTCAACAAATTTAATTTCAGCATCTTACAATACAGAAAATGAAGATTTATTGGTAACTTTTAAAAACGGTGCTATTTATGAGTATAATAACATTCCTTGGAATAAGTTTACCAAATTAAGGTTAGCTGAATCTCAAGGGAAATACTTTAACGAACATATCGCTAAAGGACATACCTACAAAAAAGTTAAATGAGTTTATTTGAAGAACTAATTGAGGTTACATCTAAGGATGAGAAAATAGTTAAATCTTTCAAAACAAAGGGTTCACTATCTGGTGTCATATTTGACAAGTCGGGTAGTGAATTTTTTATGCACAATGAAATCAAAAAACGTTTATTAGAAATTGCTGACGACTTTATTGGATTCTTGGGTATTGACTTTTTTATACACGACATTGTTCTTACCGGTTCGTTAGCCAATTATAACTGGTCAAATTTTTCAGATGTTGATTTACATATATTAATTGATTTTAAAGAGACAGATTATAAGTTAGATATTCTTAAAGAGTTTTTTGACTCAAAAAAGAACCTTTGGAATAAAAATCATAATATTAAGATTAAAAAATATGATGTGGAGTTATATGTTCAGGATGTAGATGAAAAACATTTGTCTTCCGGAGTTTATTCTGTGCTACATGATAAATGGTTAGTGACACCTGAGAAATCAAATCCAAAGATTGACGATAGAAAAATTATTGAAAAAGGTGAGGAATATGCTAAACAAATTGATGATTTAATCTCTAAAAGTAAAGATGGTGAGGATGTGAGTGAAGAGATTGATAATTTAAAAGATAAAATAAAGAGATTTAGACAAAGTGGTTTAGATGATGGTGGTGAGTACTCATATGAGAATTTAACCTTCAAATTACTTCGTAGAAACGGTTACATAGAAAAATTAATTAATTTAAAAAGTAAAGTTGTGGATAAGAAATTATCCATAACACAATAAAGAACCTTATTTTTTTCCGTATTACAATGTATTTATAGGATAAGAATAAGTTAATCTAATTTATATACAAAATGGCAGATTTAAAACCACTTGGTAGTGAGAAGCTTAATGGGGATGACAAATTGAAAAGAATCCTTGAATTGGCATACTACAAAACCGATAATAAGAAAAACACCGCTAAGGCTGAGATTGTAAAAGAATCAAAAACCGGTGGGGTATATGGTGTCGTTAAAGAAAAAGACGGATACTATGTTAAGAGAGGATTGAATGAGAATTCTCTTGATTATATCGGAGGAATGTTCATGAAGAACAAAAATAAGTTTTCATCGTATGCTGAAGCATTCAAACGTCTTGAATTAATAAAAGGTCAAGAGGAATATCTTAACGAAGCTACAAAATATGTTTTAAAAACTGATAAGCCTGCACAAGAAGAAGCACCATTACCGGTACCGGCAATTGATGACGCTCCACCTGCGGATGAGGCGTTACCTCCATTACCACCGGCAGAAGGTGGTGAAGCACCTGCGGGTGAAGAGCCATTACCTGAATTACCTCCAATGGAAGGTGGTGATGATATGGGTGGTGAAGGTGAAGAAGCACCGGCAGAAAGTAAGCGTTCAGATTACATGGCTGAAGCTCAAAAACACGCAGGTAGATTAGGTCAAGAACTAAGAGATATTAAAGATAAAATGGAAAGTGATGATATTAAGTACATTCTTAATATGATTATTTCCGCAGTTGATTTAGACAAATTAGACGATGAAGATATTGAAGACATTGCAGAAAAATTCGAAAGAGATGAAGAGCAAGGAGCAGAAGAGGGTGGAGAAGATAATTTCGGGGGTGAAGAACTCGGCGGTGAGGAATTACCTGCAGAAGAGCCAGTCGCAGCTGACGAAGAATTAGGTGAAGAAGCAAATCCAATGGATGCGTTAGAAGCATTTATTAATTCATCAATTGATGAGGAATATACTGACTTTGATGAGGGAGATTTAACAGGTTTAGATGATGAAATTCAAATGGATGAATTAAACATAGCAGATTATGCTGATTTAGATGAAGAAGCGATTGACGATAGCTTGTTTGATTACAAGCCTGATTATGTATCTTCTGAATTAGATAGTGAAGATTTAGATGAGAAATATGGTATGAGTGATTATAAACCCGATTACTCAAAACCCGATATAAATGATAATTTAAGTGGTGATTTTGATGAAGTTGGCGATGCCGCAGGAATGGAGGATAATACCGACTATACCGGTGAAGAAATTGGTGATGACAATTTTACAGGTGATGAAGAAGGTGGTGAAGTTGAAGATGAAATTGATGAAGTTGAAATCGACTTAGATGAAATAAAAAACGAAATTAACAATAATATTCACACAACATTAGCAAAATATTTTAAGTAAACAATGCACCTCATCTATGTCAACGAAATTGGTTCCGATTATAAGGGTCAAAAACAGTATGAGTTCATCTTTAGTACAAGTACTGAGATTGACATGGATGAGTGGTTTACAATTCCTGCTTCTTTAGAAGTATCATCAAAATCCCCTGACGTTGAATACGTTGATACTGTGGGATTATTAAAAGACACAGATTTACAGTTAGAATTAGTTCAAGACTCCGATTATTTCGGAGTCATTGACGCAGTTGACGGTGTTGTGGCTTTAGCTTGGGAAAAATTTGATATTGATTCTGAAGAAGAGAGATTAACTTTTAAATTCGGTGAATCTATTGATAATGTGGTAAAAAAATTAAAATTTAGAAGTTACCTTCTAATAAAAGAAGAAATAAAATTCAAGGACTAATGAAAAGAAACGAAATAATTCAAAAACTTATAAACGAAGGATTCTCAGCGAAAACTTTAGTTAATTTTACGGATAAACAACTTAATGACTTATCATCGAGAGTATTAAGTGAGCAAGGAACTGGTAGGGGTGCCGTAATCATGAAAAAGGGTTCTAATCCAAGTGATATTAAAAGAGTTACCGATTCTGGTATGAATGTTGAATTACGTGAAAAAGAAGAAGGTGGATTAAATGATGTTGATACATTGAAGTCTGATGAAATTACTAAAATTTGGAATAACATTAAGGGTGGTGAAGAGCCATCAAGAAAAGAAATGAAATTGGATATCTTCAAACATATGAAGAAACACGATATCACATTGAATTCGTTGAAAGAAAAACATTTGAATGAATCACAGTTGGAAATTAATGAATGGATTGGTAACTTAGCGGAAACAAAATATCACAGTTTCACATCTAAGAATGAAATCATGGAATTAATCTCAATGAAATTAAATGAATCGGAGGTTCACGAATTTGGACCGGGCGTAACTACAGGTCATAATGGTATACCTGAGTGGTTTTCATCAAAAGCAATTAAAGGTAACAATCCTGCACCCACAATTGCGCCACCAAAAACAAACCCAAATACAAAACCAAAAAGAAGAAACCCATATCAACCGGGACCCGGTCCAAATCCGAGACCTGATGCTTTGATGGAATTGGGTGAGAATAATCCTGCTCCGACAATTGCACCACCAAAGGTTAATCCGGGTACTAAACCAAAAAGAAGAAATCCGTATCAACCAGGACCGGGACCAAATCCAAGACCTGATGCATTAGTTAAGGAGACTAAATTATCTAAAAAATTAAAATAATTTCTAAAATGAGGATAACTAAAGATAAATTGTTATATTTGGTGAAACAAAATATACAAGAAATGGCAATGGATTTTGATGGTTCTGAAAGACCGGGTGGTGATGTGGAAAGAGATTTACAAAGAGGCGATACACCTTTAAGTATTGTACCTACACCTGAAACTAATAGAGCTGACCAAAATTTTCTTGAATTACTTGCTTCTGAAAGATATCGTGAGGTAGTTTCTAAGGTAAGACAAATGACTAATTACCAAGGTCCAATAAGTGGACAAAATGTTGGTCCATTAAGTGCAATGATGATGAATGCTCATTATAGAATTATGGAGTTGGAATCGGCACACAAAGTGGCGTTACAAGATTTAGCGGTAGAGGTTGTAGTTAAAGAAATGGGTTTACCCGAAAATTATCGTGATTATATAAATTTTGTTGTTGAATTAAGTGAACCATCAACTGAAGGTTTTAAAATGGGTGGGCAAATTTCGCCACCAAAAAAAGATTCACCTCAATTAAATGATGATGAATTTAGTGATGAGGAAATCGCAAATATAACGCCTGAAAATCGTGAGGTTGAAATGGAGTTATTCCAAGATATTCAAAATGTTGATACTACGGAAGAATTAGAAGAATCAAAATTGCGTCTTATTAAAGCAATTATCCAAGGTTCATCAAAAAAAGGTCATTGGATGTATCAATTACTTGGACAAAGAATAAGAGAGATAACTGGCTCTGATGAATTGTTTAACTTATATGGCATCATGATGTCTGTCAATGATTTAAATTATTGGCAATTTGCTGCAGGTCAATTAACGGTTGCTATGCGTAATTCAGTGGCGGGTAGAGTTGACGTTGTAAGACCGACTCAAGGTCAAGATGATGAAGAACCGTTAAATATGGGTGGTGGCGATGAAGATGAAGAAGATAATGAGGAGGATTTCGATGATGAGATGAATCAAAATCGTGAAGATAAAATTGACCCAACTAAAACTAATATAATTGTAAATGGTGTTAACTTTCCTGTTTTGATACATGAATGTATGAAAGGTATCATGAAAATGATTGCAATACAAGGTCAACCTGAAAAGCAAATGTACAAGAAAGTTAGGGATAAGCAAGAGTTAATGGAATACGAAATATGGGATTTACGTTTAGGGCCTGCGATTTGGAGAAGGTTATATCAAGCGTTTCCTGAAGAAGTTTTAGAAGAAAACAATAGAGAACTTCAAAATTTTGTGATGGGCGAAATTTTTGCATTACCCGCTAAAAAATTCTTAGTATTAATGAAAGAGGTGATGGGTGAAACACCACGTGGTAAAAGATTAATCGCATTAATTTATGACGGTGTTGTTAAAATGTTAAACGATGAAGATTACGAGGAAGCTATTCAAAGATATGAAAATGAATTGGATGGTTTTGCTAATAGTACCAATGATGACCAATTGTTAAATGATTTAAATAGTATATTTGGTGATAAAGGTTTCACATTAACCAAAGATGATTTAAATGATGACGAGGAAAGTGATGAAGATTTTTTAAATCAATTCAAATAAACACAAAATGCTGTTAAATTAAGAAAGGAGGTTTTAATCTCCTTTTTTTGTATTTATAGGATATGAATAGTAAATTAGAACAACTAAAAGAATATGCTCGTATCATTAAAGATACGCCATATGCGTTAAGAACGTACCTACAAACATACGATAACACGCAAAAGAAATTCGTTCCGATGAACCTATTTCCTGACCAATTACAACTAATTAAGGATTACGAAGATTATAATGAAAACATTACAAAGAAATATCGTCAGGCCGGTGTAACAACCGTAACTGCCGCTTGGTTATCGAAAAAATTACAATTTGCTAAACCTGAGAATCCTGAAAGAGTTCTGATTATTGCCAATAAGAAGGATACCGCAGTGGAAATGGCGAATAAGATTAGAAACTTCTTAGACCAATGGCCCGAATGGATTAATGTGGGATTTTCGCCAGACAAAAACTCTGAAAGTAGATTTAGATTAAATAACGGTTCGGAGGTTAAAGCTGTTGCAACATCTGCGGATGCACTTCGTGGTTTTACACCAACCGTACTTGTATTTGACGAAGCCGCCTATATTGAAGCCGGTGAGGATTTTTGGGCAGCATCAATGGCATCCCTATCTACCGGTGGTAAGATTATTCTTATATCAACACCAAATGGTTATGACCCAATTTACTATGGTGTATATGACCAAGCAATTCGTGGTATCAATGATTTCCATATAACAGATTTAAGGTGGTTTAAAGACCCTCGTTATACAAAAGACTTACGATGGGTCAAATGTCAAGATATATGTCATTACATGTTAAACAGAGAGCAATACGACGATAATGAAGTTGTTCTTTATGAGTTTGATATGGACAATTATCAAGAAATTGAAGAACAAGGTTATAAACCATATTCATCTTGGTTTGAATCTATGTCTAAAAAGTTTAAATACGATAGACGTAAGATATCACAAGAATTAGAGTGTGACTTCTTAGGGTCAGGAGATGGTGTTATACCGGGGTTTGTTCAAGAGAATATTTCTAAGAACATGATACGTGTTCCTATTGAGAAATATATGCAAGCAACATTGTGGCAATGGAAAGAACCGGTTGAAGGTCATCGTTATATTATGGGTGTCGATGTTAGTAGAGGTGATAGTGAAGACTTCTCAGCAATTAATATTATTGACTTTGATGAAAGAGAACAAGTGCTTGAATATGTGGGTAAAATACCACCAGATGACTTAGCACAAATTGCATACAAGTGGGGCGTAATATACGGTAACTCATTTATTGTTATTGATATCACCGGTGGTATGGGCGTTGCTACATCAAGAAAATTACAAGAATTAAGTTATAAAAATTTATACATTGATGGTATTAACACTCAAAACATTTGGGAGTATAATGCTAAAGCAATGGAGAAAATACCGGGACTTAATTTTAATAACAAGAGAACACAGATTGTTGCCGCATTTGAGGAGCAATTAAGAAAAGGATTTGCTGTGAGGTCAAGTAGATTGTTAAATGAACTTAATACGTTTGTTTATATGAACGGAAGACCTGACCACATGAAAGGTTCACACGATGATGCTATCATGAGTATGTCAATGGCACTATATGCCGGTGATTTATGTTTTAATCAATTACAAAAGACTGAATCGGTTAATAAAGCAATGATTGAATCGTGGACTATGGCTGAAAGAACATATGAGCCACAAAAGTCGTTTTATTCTTATGGTGGGTCTTTTGACCAAATAAGTTCTATGGGTATGGATGGTAATAATTCAATGTATGGCGGGAATAGTAATCAACAGGCGGGTAAGGAAGCATACATGGAGTATTCATGGTTATTTAATGGGAGAAGAAAATAATATTTCAAATCCCAATAATTTAGTTTATATTATAAAAAAAAGTATTTATATAAATGGCAGAACAAAATTATACAGTTTTTCAGAAATTGACCAAAATGTTTGGATATCCGGGGAAAACAAGACCCGACCAAGCACCGTCGTTTAGTTTCTCAAAAGATGAGCTATTAAAGACCGATAGTAAAGAAGATTACGAAAAGGCGTTATTACAAGCACAACAAAGTCAGTATATTGCTGATAAATGGGCTAAACTTGACCAATCATTATATAACCAATCGGTTTATTACGAACCAAATAGATTAGCGGCATATTATGATTACGAATCAATGGAATTTACACCGGAGATTTCGGCAGCATTAGATATCTATGCTGAAGAATCAACAACAGTATCTGAAAAGGGTGAGATATTAACAATATTTTCTGAATCAACAAGAGTTAAGAATATTCTTGACGATTTGTTTAAAAACGTATTAGATGTTAATACCAACTTACAAATGTGGACCAGAGGTTTATGTAAGTATGGAGATAACTTCGTATACTTAAAGATTGACCCTGAAAAAGGTATTATTGGGTGTCAACAATTACCAAATATTGAAATTGAAAGATTAGAAGGTGCACCAAGTAAAGTTGCAGGACAAGCAAGAGATATTAAAATGCCGTCACGTGAGTTGAGATTTCATTGGAAAAACAAAGATATGGAATTTCAAGCTTGGGAAGTTGCACACTTTAGAATCTTAGGTGACGATAGAAAATTACCATATGGTACTTCTATGTTAGATAAGATTAGACGTATTTGGAAACAATTACTTCTTGCTGAAGATGCTATGTTAATTTACAGAACATCAAGAGCACCTGAAAGGCGTATCTTTAAAATATTTGTGGGTAACATGGATGATAAAGATATTGAAGCTTATGTACAACGTGTTGCAAGTAAATTTAAGAGAGACCAAATATCAGACCCACGTAATGGTCAGGTAGATATGAGATATAATCAAATGTCAGTAGACCAAGATTATTTTATCCCTGTACGTGACCCTGCAGCTCCAAGTCCAATCGATACATTACCCGGTGCACAGAACTTGGGTGAGATTGCCGATATTGAATACATTCAAAAGAAATTATTGGCCGCTTTACGTATACCAAAAGCATTCTTAGGTTTTGAAGAAGTTGTTGGTGAAGGTAAGAGTTTAGCATTGATGGATATACGTTTTGCTCGTACAATTAACAGAATTCAAAAATCTGTAATTCAAGAGTTAAATAAAATTGCGTTAGTACACTTATATCTTTTAGGTTTAGAAGATGAGTTAAACAACTTCTCATTAGGTTTAACTAATCCATCTGCACAATCTGATTTATTACGTATTGAGCAATGGAAAGAAAAAGTTACGTTATATAAAGATGCAACATCTGACCAATCTCAGATGGGTATTTTACCGGTATCACACACATGGGCTAAGAAAAACATTCTTGGTATGAGTGACTCTGAGGTGTTACTTGATTTACAACAACAACGTCTTGAAAGAGCTGTTGGTTTTGAGTTAATGAACACAAGTCAATTAATCATTAAGCGTTCAGGTATATTTGATAATGTGGACGCCAAGTACGGTATCCCTGAAGAGGAGAGAGAGAAAGTTGAAGCAGGAGCCGCGGGTGCTGAAGGCGCCGAAGGTGGAATGGGTGGAATGGATATGGGTGGCGGTGGAGCCGCGCCTGCACAAGCACCGGCAGCCGCAGCGGAGCCATTAAGTGAATCTACATCAAGAAAATCAAAAATATTAGGTATGTTGGGTGAAGAAAAAGAAGATTTTAATATCTTATTTGATATGAATAAAGCACAACAGAATATTTATGAAATAGAAACTAAAATAACAGACATATTAAACGACTAAAGATGAACAAATTTGGAGTATTAAAAAGCAAGATATTAAAGAAACTTACAGAATCTTATTCAAATAAAAATAAGAATGAAGTAAAG
>Ga0114982_1001204_pt1 | contig 12990 bp, 8 predicted proteins | sample Shrwel_input2_FT_FD_87183 | JGI IMG/M metagenome (GOLD analysis project Ga0114982, IMG submission 87183) | Subsurface microbial communities from deep shales in Ohio, USA - Utica-3 well 1 S input2 FT | ecosystem: Environmental > Aquatic > Deep subsurface > Shale gas/oil reservoir > Produced... | reverse complement strand
ACGCGATCGGTTGTTCGAACGTCCAGCCCGTATCTTCGGCCTCCGCCTGCTTGCGCATCGTCTCGTGCCATTGCCGGCCCGCTTCCGCGCGCCACGGGGAACCGCCCGCCCCGGCGCCGGGGCCCGGCCGGAAGGTCGCGAATTCCTGGGCGCTCACCTCGATGCGCCGGCCTTTGACGTCGATGCGCATCAGGGCAGCACGAAATGGATTTCTCCGGCGGCCCAGCGTTCCAGGTCGGTGGCGAGTTTCGCGACCGTTTCCTCCTCGGTCGTCTGGGCGTCGAGCGGTTGCGTCAGGATGGCCGCCGCGGCCTCCCGCCGGCCGCCGAGATGGGCGAGCCACTGTTCGGCGACGGGCCACCCCCCGTCCTTGATCATCAGCCAGAGTCCCTTGAAGTAGGCGCAGTCCGCGCGTGGGCGTTCGGCCATGGCGGTGAACGTCTCCTGGGCGATGCGGTAGCAGACTTGGGCGGATTCGGGCGGGGGCGGGTTGCGGCGGATCATCGCCGCGAACCGGCAGGCCCGTTCCAACGTCCGATGGCTCCGCGCGATGCCCGCGCGGCGGGTGAGCAGCCGATAGTCGCGGGCGAAGCGCGTCCCGCCGTCCTTGGCGCGTTCCAACGTGACCTCGCATTCGTCGAACAAGTCCGGCTGCGTCGCGCCCTTGGCGCGGGAGAGGCGGATGAGGCAGCGTTCCAGCCCTTGTTCGGGCTCCAGCAGCGTGAGCAACAGGTGCGACTCTCCGGAAGGGTCGCGCCCGAGGACCAAGCAGCGGAGGGAGGCCGACGACATCGCGGCCTAGGACTGGTTGTCGGGCTTGGGGATGACCGAGCCGAAGCTCATGAGCAGGCCGAGCGCCTCGCCGACCGTGAGTTTGGTTTCCCGCACATCCTCGGGCGGGAGGTGGAGGATGACCCCCGTCGTCGGCGCGGGCGCCGCGGGGATGAAGACGTTCACGACGGGCTTGCCGATGGCTTGGCTGAAGACCGTCGGCTGCTCGTGGGTCACGAAAGCGATGGTCCACATCCCGGGGCGCGGGAATTCGACCATGACCACGCGGCGGAAGGTGTCCTTGTTGCGGCCGCTCAACGCATCGACCATCTGGCGGATGGAATTGTAGAGCGCGCCCAAGCCGGGCATGCGCTCGAGCAGGCTGGCGAACCACTGTTGCAGGAGCTTCCCGAACAGGCGCTTCGAGAGGAAGCCGAGGACCGTGAGGATGATGGCCATCACGAGGGCCGAGGCCAACACGAGCAGGGCATGGTTATGGCCCGTCTTGAAATCGGGCATCGTTTCCTTGTTCGGGAAGAAGAGCGGGAAGACCGCCTGGAAGACCGACTCGACCGGGGCGGCGATCAGGCCGATGAGCAGGGTGATGACGTAGAGCGTCAGGCCGAGCGGCAGCACGAGGAACATCCCCGTCAGGAAGTTGTGGCCGAGGCGGGAGCCGAAGGAGCTTTTTTCCGGTAATTCGGTCATGGCCCCAAGAAAGCCCCTTTTGCGTCGGCTGGCAAGGGTGCACGAACCGAGCCGCTGGCTTGCCTATTTTCGGGGAGTTTTCATGGTGTTGGTCATGAAGTGGCCCCTCTTCCTGTTTTTCATGGCATCTCTCTTTCCTTCTTTTGCGCAGGGTGTCGAAGATGCCTATCCCCGGACCGCTCCGGGCGAGCTTGAGGTCAAGTCGCTGCCGGCGGCCCGGCTCATGGTGGCCGAATCCCCGCAGGCGTATTTTTCCGCCAACAACAACCTCTTCGGGAAACTCTTCCGCTACATCAGCAAGAACAACATCCCGATGACCGCCCCGGTGGAGGCCCGCCTGCAGCCGGGGGTGATGGTCTTCTACATGGATGCCGGTTCCGCCAAGCGCGTGGATCTGTTGCCGGGCAACGAGGTGAAGCTGGAGGACGTGCCCGTACGCCAAGTCGCCGCGATCGGCATCCGCGGCTCGTATAGCCAGGAGAACTTCCGCGAGGCTGAGGAAAAGCTCCGCGCCTGGGTCAAGGCCCGCCCGGGACTCGAGGTCACCGGCGAAGCCTACGGCGTCTATTGGAACAGTCCCTTCGTGCCGTTCTTCCTGAAGCAGTCGGAAGTCCACCTGCCCGTGCGGGAACTTCCGAAGCCGGCCAAGTAAGCCCGCGGGCGCTTACCTCCAGACCAAGGTCCACTCGACCTTGGCGGCGGGGTCTTCGACCGTGAGGCGCGGTGTGCCGGCCTTGAGCGCGTCGATGAGTTCCTTGCTCTTCCAGCGTGGCTGTTTGGCGGCCTGAGTCTGCGCGGCCAGCAAGCCTTGGAGTCGTTCCCATTCGCGGGCGGTTTCGGGAGCGCCGGCGGCACCGACCTTGGCGACGTTGAACTCCTTGGCGGTCCAGCCCGGCTTGGTCGCTTGGGCCCCGTCCTTCGCCAGCTGCAGTTGGGCGGCGAGGATTTCGGAGGGCTTGCCGAGCGCCTTGGCTTGCTTGGCGTCGAGCCCAAAGAGCAGGGCGCCTTCGCCTTTGATCGTCACGAACGTCCCGTTGACGGTCTTGGCCTTGGAGAGCGCCCCGAAGCCGCCGCGGTTCGAGCCCAGCTGGCGTTGCGAGAAGTTGGCCACGAAATCCTGGAAGCGATCCGGTGGCATGAGTACGATCACCTCTCCGCCCGTTTCATCCTTATCGTTGCCGGAGAGAATCTTGACCGCGGCCGCGGGCGCATCGCCGCTGACGAGTCCCGGGTTCTGCAGTTCCAGCGCGTTCGTTTTGACGGCTTTCCCTTCGAAGCTCGTGGCGGCGGCGCGCCAAGAGTCGGCGGCCATCGCATCCCCTTTCTTGGCGGCGGAGCGGGGCGCGGCCCAGGCGAGGGTACCGGTGAGCAGGGCGACGGCGAGGAGGGCGAGCCGCATGGGACTTAGACCCAGTCGCGTTGACGCCAGGCGAGGCCTTCGGCGATTTCGCGGGCCAACTCCGGACCGCGGAAGACCAAGCCCGAATAGACCTGCACCAAGCAGGCGCCCTCATCCATGAAGCGACCGGCGTCGGCGGCGCAGGTGATGCCGCCGCAACCGATGACCGGAATGCGGCCTTGGCTCGTCTTGGTGAGGAAGCGGACGACCTGCAGCGAGCGTTCCAGCAAGGGCGCGCCGCTGAGGCCACCCTTGGTGGAGCACTCTTCGGTGCCGGGCGGGCGGGTGATCGTGGTGTTCGTCGCGATGATGCCGGCGAAACCGACTTCCCCCACGACGGAGACGATGTCCTCCAGCTGGTGCGGGTTGAGGTCAGGCGCGACCTTGAGCAGCAACGGCACCGGGCCACCGGGCGTCGACCGGTTTTCGCGGGCGAGGGTGGAGAGCAGGCTCACGAGCGGCGCGCGGTCTTGGAGGGCGCGCAAGCCCGGCGTGTTGGGGCTGCTGATGTTGACCACCAGGTAGTCGGCCAAAGGGGCCAGGAGCTTGAAGGAATGGAGGTAGTCCCCTTGGGCTTCTTCGAGCGGCGTGATCTTCGACTTGCCGATGTTGATGCCCAGCGGATGGACGCGTTGCCCGCGGCCGGGTTGGCGGAGCAGGCGTTGGCGGAGGGCTTCGGAGCCGGCGTTGGGGAAGCCGTAGGCATTGACCACCGCCTTGAGGGCGGGGTAACGGAAGACGCGGGGACGTTCGTTGCCGGCTTGGGCGTGCTGGGTGACCGTGCCGACTTCGACGTGGCCGAAGCCCAGGGCGGCGGCGCCGCGCCAGCCTAGGCCGTCCTTATCGAAGCCCGCGGCCAACCCGATGTGGTTCGGGAACTTCAGGCCAAAGGCCTCGATGGGCTTGCCGCCCTTCGGAGTCAGGCCCCGCTCCAAGCACCAGCGGAGGGGAGGGAGGGCGCCAATGAAGCCCATCCCCCGCAACCCTACTTGGTGGGCCGTTTCGGGGTCCATGGCGTAGAGCGCCTTGGCGGCTACTTTATCGTACAGGAAAGACATACCCCCCGCAGTTAATGCAGGAAAACGCGGAAGGAAAGCGGAGAAGGCGACCTAAGGGTTGTTTGAGGGGAAGGACCGGTTCGACCCCTCTTGACTCCCCGCCAGACTTGGGCACATCAACCCCCCATGGCTGCCACGACTTCCAAGCTGCTTTGGTGCACCGTCCGCTTCAACAAGGATAAGGGGACCTGGTGGGTGAAGGAGAATTCCGACCCGAAGCACTATGAGCCCGATGGCCTCGGTATCCTCGATCCCTTCCAGTTCCCTTGGGTCCTGGATATGATGGACCCGCTCCGCGAGTACGGCCTCTCGAACGAGATCCTCGAAGCGGCCTTCATTCCTTTCCAGGTCCATTCCGTCGAGAAGGACGAAACCGTGCGCCTCGCCCGCGTGGCCGAACACATCCTCGACTCCGAGGAACAGCTCTTCGCCCTGCCGAACGTCAAGGACGGCGACAAGGGTTCCTACGCCGACTTCCTCGAGCACATCATGCGCCTGCGCGTGAAGCTCATCAACGACACGATCAAGCTGGAGCAGAAACTCACCGTCGAAGACGTGGATGAACAGCTCAGCGAACTGCGCAACCAGGCGCTGATCGAAGGCCGCGACATCCATCCTTTCGAGGAGATCACCGACATCCTCGAATTCGTCCCGCAGGGCCATGAAGTCCCCGGCGAAGACGATGACGACGACAAGCCGGCTCGCGCCACCTCGGCCGCGGAGGAGATTTCCGACCTGCCCGAAGTGGAAGACGACGAGAAGCTCGACAAGGAACTCAAGTGGGACGACGAAGAAGCCCCGGAAGAAGCCGAAGGCGAAGAAGGCGAAGGCGCCGGTGGTGAGGGTGGCGGGCGCCGTCGCTGAGCGGACGGATTACTTGACGGGAACCGGGGCGGCCTTCGCGGGTTCCGCCGGCGGGGTCGCTTCCTTGGTCGGCAGGGCCTTGCTGCCTTTGACGCTCCCTTGCGATTCGAAGAGCCAGAGACGCCGCGAGGCCATGTCCACCGCGATGGGGTGGGCGCGCAGGAAATCGTTGCCCAAGAGGTTGTGTTCCTGGTCACGCAGGAATTCCACGCCGGTGAGGGGCGCCCCGCCGATGCGGAGGGATTTGATTTGGCAGACTTCGACCCGGGTGAGGTTGACCCCGCGCACCGAGGCGACCGGGATGTAGCCCTTGAAGATCGTCTTCCCGCGGAACTTCAGCGAGCTCATGTAGGACTTGGAGGCGCCGGAATCGATGATCATCGGCACCTTGTGGCCTTCGACCTCGATGTTGACGCCGCAGTGGCCGCCGCGGCTGAAGATCGCGACCTCATGCGCCGCCGAAGTATCGGGCGTCTTGCCGAGCGTCATCACCGCGTTGGTGAGGTCCATGTAGAAAGGTTTGCCGAAAAGGATGTCCGCCCCCACCAGGCCATCCAGGTCCATGCCCGTGAGCGGCATGATGGCCATGTGGAAATCCTTCCAGACCGCGCCACCGCCTTCGAAGGTCTCGATGTAGCCGTAGCTCGTCTCGCCGCGGCCGTCGTTGCCCATCGTGGGCAAGGTGAAGGCCACTTCGATGCCGGCCTTGCGCGCGCCCGCTTCGGTCAGCACGCCGTTGCCTTGGCAGCCCGTGTCGACGCCGAGGTTGAGGGTGACGCCGTTGACCCTTACGGACACCATCGGGATCGACTTGATGCGCAGTTTGAAGGTCGCGATCCCCGAGGCGGGGAATTCGTCCTTCGGTTTCTTGACCTCTTGGGCGGGAAGGGAAGCGGTCAGGCAGAGGCCGAGGCAGGCAAGCAGAAGGCGCATGGTCAGGAGTGAGCGTGGCAACGGGGTGGATTTGTCCGTTGTCGGGGTAGGGTCAGTGTGAAGTCTTTTCGGGGCAGGTCGACTCGGACTTGCAGATTTCCTCGCCTGTTAGGCCGCGTGGGCGATCCGGCGGCGCCGCCAAAGATAGGTGAGGCCAAAGCACAGCCCGCCTACGCCGACCGCCCAATCGCCATGGCGCACCCAGAAGGTGGGTTCACCGCGGTCGCGGCGGAGCTGGGCGACGGCGCTCAGAGGCGACCCCGGAACGCCCGTGGGCTGGAGGATGCCGCGGTGGGTGATGACCCCGCTCCACCCCGCATTGCCTGAGCGGGCGACGGGCAGGCCCGTGGCGGCGGCGATGAGCACGGAATGCGCCGTGTGCTGGGCGTCGCCGGCTTCGTGGCCATACCAACCATCGTTGGTCACGACGACGAGGAGGTCGGCGCCGGCGAGGGCATGCTCGCGCGCCAGTTCGGGGAAGACGTCCTCGTAGCAGACCAAGGGCCCCGCCATGAAGGTGAAGCCACTTCGGGTCGTCAGCGGGAGCAGCGTCGCGCCGTCGCCCGGGACGCAATCTTCCGCGATGGGGACGACCTTGCGGAGCGGCAACCAGTCGGCGAGCGGGACGTATTCCCCGAAGGGTACGAGGTGTCGCTTGGCGTAGGTGGGTTTGGCGAGGCCTTCCGCGGTCACGACGACGGCGCTGTTTGCGTAGCCGTTCTTGCGTGGCTCGATGGCCCCGATCAGGAGCGGGCAGCCGGCGCCGGCTGCCCGCTCCTGATCGGGGCCATCGAGCCACGCAAGAACGGCTACGCAAACAGCGCCGTCGTCGTGACCGCGGAAGGCCTCGCCAAACCCACCTACGCCAAGCGACACCTCGTACCCTTCGGGGAATACGTCCCGCTCGCCGACTGGTTGCCGCTCCGCAAGGTCGTCCCCATCGCGGAAGATTGCGTCCCGGGCGACGGCGCGACGCTGCTCCCGCTGACGACCCGAAGTGGCTTCACCTTCATGGCGGGGCCCTTGGTCTGCTACGAGGACGTCTTCCCCGAACTGGCGCGCGAGCATGCCCTCGCCGGCGCCGACCTCCTCGTCGTCGTGACCAACGATGGTTGGTATGGCCACGAAGCCGGCGACGCCCAGCACACGGCGCATTCCGTGCTCATCGCCGCCGCCACGGGCCTGCCCGTCGCCCGCTCAGGCAATGCGGGGTGGAGCGGGGTCATCACCCACCGCGGCATCCTCCAGCCCACGGGCGTTCCGGGGTCGCCTCTGAGCGCCGTCGCCCAGCTCCGCCGCGACCGCGGTGAACCCACCTTCTGGGTGCGCCATGGCGATTGGGCGGTCGGCGTAGGCGGGCTGTGCTTTGGCCTCACCTATCTTTGGCGGCGCCGCCGGATCGCCCACGCGGCCTAACAGGCGAGGAAATCTGCAAGTCCGAGTCGACCTGCCCCGAAAAGACTTCACACTGACCCTACCCCGACAACGGACAAATCCACCCCGTTGCCACGCTCACTCCTGACCATGCGCCTTCTGCTTGCCTGCCTCGGCCTCTGCCTGACCGCTTCCCTTCCCGCCCAAGAGGTCAAGAAACCGAAGGACGAATTCCCCGCCTCGGGGATCGCGACCTTCAAACTGCGCATCAAGTCGATCCCGATGGTGTCCGTAAGGGTCAACGGCGTCACCCTCAACCTCGGCGTCGACACGGGCTGCCAAGGCAACGGCGTGCTGACCGAAGCGGGCGCGCGCAAGGCCGGCATCGAAGTGGCCTTCACCTTGCCCACGATGGGCAACGACGGCCGCGGCGAGACGAGCTACGGCTACATCGAGACCTTCGAAGGCGGTGGCGCGGTCTGGAAGGATTTCCACATGGCCATCATGCCGCTCACGGGCATGGACCTGGATGGCCTGGTGGGGGCGGACATCCTTTTCGGCAAACCTTTCTACATGGACCTCACCAACGCGGTGATGACGCTCGGCAAGACGCCCGATACTTCGGCGGCGCATGAGGTCGCGATCTTCAGCCGCGGCGGCCACTGCGGCGTCAACATCGAGGTCGAAGGCCACAAGGTGCCGATGATCATCGATTCCGGCGCCTCCAAGTCCTACATGAGCTCGCTGAAGTTCCGCGGGAAGACGATCTTCAAGGGCTACATCCCGGTCGCCTCGGTGCGCGGGGTCAACCTCACCCGGGTCGAAGTCTGCCAAATCAAATCCCTCCGCATCGGCGGGGCGCCCCTCACCGGCGTGGAATTCCTGCGTGACCAGGAACACAACCTCTTGGGCAACGATTTCCTGCGCGCCCACCCCATCGCGGTGGACATGGCCTCGCGGCGTCTCTGGCTCTTCGAATCGCAAGGGAGCGTCAAAGGCAGCAAGGCCCTGCCGACCAAGGAAGCGACCCCGCCGGCGGAACCCGCGAAGGCCGCCCCGGTTCCCGTCAAGTAATCCGTCCGCTCAGCGACGGCGCCCGCCACCCTCACCACCGGCGCCTTCGCCTTCTTCGCCTTCGGCTTCTTCCGGGGCTTCTTCGTCGTCCCACTTGAGTTCCTTGTCGAGCTTCTCGTCGTCTTCCACTTCGGGCAGGTCGGAAATCTCCTCCGCGGCCGAGGTGGCGCGAGCCGGCTTGTCGTCGTCATCGTCTTCGCCGGGGACTTCATGGCCCTGCGGGACGAATTCGAGGATGTCGGTGATCTCCTCGAAAGGATGGATGTCGCGGCCTTCGATCAGCGCCTGGTTGCGCAGTTCGCTGAGCTGTTCATCCACGTCTTCGACGGTGAGTTTCTGCTCCAGCTTGATCGTGTCGTTGATGAGCTTCACGCGCAGGCGCATGATGTGCTCGAGGAAGTCGGCGTAGGAACCCTTGTCGCCGTCCTTGACGTTCGGCAGGGCGAAGAGCTGTTCCTCGGAGTCGAGGATGTGTTCGGCCACGCGGGCGAGGCGCACGGTTTCGTCCTTCTCGACGGAATGGACCTGGAAAGGAATGAAGGCCGCTTCGAGGATCTCGTTCGAGAGGCCGTACTCGCGGAGCGGGTCCATCATATCCAGGACCCAAGGGAACTGGAAGGGATCGAGGATACCGAGGCCATCGGGCTCATAGTGCTTCGGGTCGGAATTCTCCTTCACCCACCAGGTCCCCTTATCCTTGTTGAAGCGGACGGTGCACCAAAGCAGCTTGGAAGTCGTGGCAGCCATGGGGGGTTGATGTGCCCAAGTCTGGCGGGGAGTCAAGAGGGGTCGAACCGGTCCTTCCCCTCAAACAACCCTTAGGTCGCCTTCTCCGCTTTCCTTCCGCGTTTTCCTGCATTAACTGCGGGGGGTATGTCTTTCCTGTACGATAAAGTAGCCGCCAAGGCGCTCTACGCCATGGACCCCGAAACGGCCCACCAAGTAGGGTTGCGGGGGATGGGCTTCATTGGCGCCCTCCCTCCCCTCCGCTGGTGCTTGGAGCGGGGCCTGACTCCGAAGGGCGGCAAGCCCATCGAGGCCTTTGGCCTGAAGTTCCCGAACCACATCGGGTTGGCCGCGGGCTTCGATAAGGACGGCCTAGGCTGGCGCGGCGCCGCCGCCCTGGGCTTCGGCCACGTCGAAGTCGGCACGGTCACCCAGCACGCCCAAGCCGGCAACGAACGTCCCCGCGTCTTCCGTTACCCCGCCCTCAAGGCGGTGGTCAATGCCTACGGCTTCCCCAACGCCGGCTCCGAAGCCCTCCGCCAACGCCTGCTCCGCCAACCCGGCCGCGGGCAACGCGTCCATCCGCTGGGCATCAACATCGGCAAGTCGAAGATCACGCCGCTCGAAGAAGCCCAAGGGGACTACCTCCATTCCTTCAAGCTCCTGGCCCCTTTGGCCGACTACCTGGTGGTCAACATCAGCAGCCCCAACACGCCGGGCTTGCGCGCCCTCCAAGACCGCGCGCCGCTCGTGAGCCTGCTCTCCACCCTCGCCCGCGAAAACCGGTCGACGCCCGGTGGCCCGGTGCCGTTGCTGCTCAAGGTCGCGCCTGACCTCAACCCGCACCAGCTGGAGGACATCGTCTCCGTCGTGGGGGAAGTCGGTTTCGCCGGCATCATCGCGACGAACACCACGATCACCCGCCCGCCCGGCACCGAAGAGTGCTCCACCAAGGGTGGCCTCAGCGGCGCGCCCTTGCTGGAACGCTCGCTGCAGGTCGTCCGCTTCCTCACCAAGACGAGCCAAGGCCGCATTCCGGTCATCGGTTGCGGCGGCATCACCTGCGCCGCCGACGCCGGTCGCTTCATGGATGAGGGCGCCTGCTTGGTGCAGGTCTATTCGGGCTTGGTCTTCCGCGGTCCGGAGTTGGCCCGCGAAATCGCCGAAGGCCTCGCCTGGCGTCAACGCGACTGGGTCTAAGTCCCATGCGGCTCGCCCTCCTCGCCGTCGCCCTGCTCACCGGTACCCTCGCCTGGGCCGCGCCCCGCTCCGCCGCCAAGAAAGGGGATGCGATGGCCGCCGACTCTTGGCGCGCCGCCGCCACGAGCTTCGAAGGGAAAGCCGTCAAAACGAACGCGCTGGAACTGCAGAACCCGGGACTCGTCAGCGGCGATGCGCCCGCGGCCGCGGTCAAGATTCTCTCCGGCAACGATAAGGATGAAACGGGCGGAGAGGTGATCGTACTCATGCCACCGGATCGCTTCCAGGATTTCGTGGCCAACTTCTCGCAACGCCAGCTGGGCTCGAACCGCGGCGGCTTCGGGGCGCTCTCCAAGGCCAAGACCGTCAACGGGACGTTCGTGACGATCAAAGGCGAAGGCGCCCTGCTCTTTGGGCTCGACGCCAAGCAAGCCAAGGCGCTCGGCAAGCCCTCCGAAATCCTCGCCGCCCAACTGCAGCTGGCGAAGGACGGGGCCCAAGCGACCAAGCCGGGCTGGACCGCCAAGGAGTTCAACGTCGCCAAGGTCGGTGCCGCCGGCGCTCCCGAAACCGCCCGCGAATGGGAACGACTCCAAGGCTTGCTGGCCGCGCAGACTCAGGCCGCCAAACAGCCACGCTGGAAGAGCAAGGAACTCATCGACGCGCTCAAGGCCGGCACACCGCGCCTCACGGTCGAAGACCCCGCCGCCAAGGTCGAGTGGACCTTGGTCTGGAGGTAAGCGCCCGCGGGCTTACTTGGCCGGCTTCGGAAGTTCCCGCACGGGCAGGTGGACTTCCGACTGCTTCAGGAAGAACGGCACGAAGGGACTGTTCCAATAGACGCCGTAGGCTTCGCCGGTGACCTCGAGTCCCGGGCGGGCCTTGACCCAGGCGCGGAGCTTTTCCTCAGCCTCGCGGAAGTTCTCCTGGCTATACGAGCCGCGGATGCCGATCGCGGCGACTTGGCGTACGGGCACGTCCTCCAGCTTCACCTCGTTGCCCGGCAACAGATCCACGCGCTTGGCGGAACCGGCATCCATGTAGAAGACCATCACCCCCGGCTGCAGGCGGGCCTCCACCGGGGCGGTCATCGGGATGTTGTTCTTGCTGATGTAGCGGAAGAGTTTCCCGAAGAGGTTGTTGTTGGCGGAAAAATACGCCTGCGGGGATTCGGCCACCATGAGCCGGGCCGCCGGCAGCGACTTGACCTCAAGCTCGCCCGGAGCGGTCCGGGGATAGGCATCTTCGACACCCTGCGCAAAAGAAGGAAAGAGAGATGCCATGAAAAACAGGAAGAGGGGCCACTTCATGACCAACACCATGAAAACTCCCCGAAAATAGGCAAGCCAGCGGCTCGGTTCGTGCACCCTTGCCAGCCGACGCAAAAGGGGCTTTCTTGGGGCCATGACCGAATTACCGGAAAAAAGCTCCTTCGGCTCCCGCCTCGGCCACAACTTCCTGACGGGGATGTTCCTCGTGCTGCCGCTCGGCCTGACGCTCTACGTCATCACCCTGCTCATCGGCCTGATCGCCGCCCCGGTCGAGTCGGTCTTCCAGGCGGTCTTCCCGCTCTTCTTCCCGAACAAGGAAACGATGCCCGATTTCAAGACGGGCCATAACCATGCCCTGCTCGTGTTGGCCTCGGCCCTCGTGATGGCCATCATCCTCACGGTCCTCGGCTTCCTCTCGAAGCGCCTGTTCGGGAAGCTCCTGCAACAGTGGTTCGCCAGCCTGCTCGAGCGCATGCCCGGCTTGGGCGCGCTCTACAATTCCATCCGCCAGATGGTCGATGCGTTGAGCGGCCGCAACAAGGACACCTTCCGCCGCGTGGTCATGGTCGAATTCCCGCGCCCCGGGATGTGGACCATCGCTTTCGTGACCCACGAGCAGCCGACGGTCTTCAGCCAAGCCATCGGCAAGCCCGTCGTGAACGTCTTCATCCCCGCGGCGCCCGCGCCGACGACGGGGGTCATCCTCCACCTCCCGCCCGAGGATGTGCGGGAAACCAAACTCACGGTCGGCGAGGCGCTCGGCCTGCTCATGAGCTTCGGCTCGGTCATCCCCAAGCCCGACAACCAGTCCTAGGCCGCGATGTCGTCGGCCTCCCTCCGCTGCTTGGTCCTCGGGCGCGACCCTTCCGGAGAGTCGCACCTGTTGCTCACGCTGCTGGAGCCCGAACAAGGGCTGGAACGCTGCCTCATCCGCCTCTCCCGCGCCAAGGGCGCGACGCAGCCGGACTTGTTCGACGAATGCGAGGTCACGTTGGAACGCGCCAAGGACGGCGGGACGCGCTTCGCCCGCGACTATCGGCTGCTCACCCGCCGCGCGGGCATCGCGCGGAGCCATCGGACGTTGGAACGGGCCTGCCGGTTCGCGGCGATGATCCGCCGCAACCCGCCCCCGCCCGAATCCGCCCAAGTCTGCTACCGCATCGCCCAGGAGACGTTCACCGCCATGGCCGAACGCCCACGCGCGGACTGCGCCTACTTCAAGGGACTCTGGCTGATGATCAAGGACGGGGGGTGGCCCGTCGCCGAACAGTGGCTCGCCCATCTCGGCGGCCGGCGGGAGGCCGCGGCGGCCATCCTGACGCAACCGCTCGACGCCCAGACGACCGAGGAGGAAACGGTCGCGAAACTCGCCACCGACCTGGAACGCTGGGCCGCCGGAGAAATCCATTTCGTGCTGCCCTGATGCGCATCGACGTCAAAGGCCGGCGCATCGAGGTGAGCGCCCAGGAATTCGCGACCTTCCGGCCGGGCCCCGGCGCCGGGGCGGGCGGTTCCCCGTGGCGCGCGGAAGCGGGCCGGCAATGGCACGAGACGATGCGCAAGCAGGCGGAGGCCGAAGATACGGGCTGGACGTTCGAACAACCGATCGCGT
>Ga0114982_1001203_pt1 | contig 12993 bp, 10 predicted proteins | sample Shrwel_input2_FT_FD_87183 | JGI IMG/M metagenome (GOLD analysis project Ga0114982, IMG submission 87183) | Subsurface microbial communities from deep shales in Ohio, USA - Utica-3 well 1 S input2 FT | ecosystem: Environmental > Aquatic > Deep subsurface > Shale gas/oil reservoir > Produced... | reverse complement strand
TTTTTGGGTAGAACTTCTGCGTCGAAAGTGGCGCGGGCGATGGCGGGAACGTGTTCTTAAATAAGCGAGTTAATCTTTTTAATATTTAAAGTCCCCTTTAGGGGATTTAGGGGCTTGTTTAAAGAAAGCCCCCAACCCCCTAAAGGGGGCTAAAGACTTGAAAGATAAAACATTTTACTTGTTTTATTTTTCAAGTCCCCTTCAGGGGATTTAGGGGCTTCTTTTTTTAGTGGCTTAACCTGAGAAGGATGAACCACAGCCGCACGTCGTCACTGCATTGGGATTGCGGATAACGAATTGTGAGCCTTGTAAACTTTCAGAGTAGTCAATTTCTGCACCACTCAAATATTGGTAGCTCATGGGGTCGATTAATAATTTAACCCCGTGGTTTTCAACAACGGTATCGCCTTCTTGAATTTCTTCATCGAAAGTAAAACCGTATTGGAAACCTGAACAGCCACCGCCTTGTACGAAAATACGCAGCTTCAAATTATCGTTCTTTTCTTCAAGAATCAATTCTTTGACTTTTGCTGCGGCACTGTCAGAAAACAATAATGGGGATGGAATGGCTTCTTCTGCACTCATCGATACGACCTCGTTTTTTTCAATCCACACTCGACCTCATCCATCAAGTGACTTTGTAACGATAGACACCGACGGATTGAGGTCGGCGGATTGCCCCCATAAACGAGGAGCTTACCAAAACGATAACAACACTAATGCATCGTTGTCTAGTCAAGTATTTGCTTGTTCCCACGCAGGGTCGTGGGAATGAGAAATATATCCTTAGTATTTTACTATGGAAGTATAGATTAATAAAAGCTTGTTTGTGAGAATGATTTAATTACTTGTTCTCACGCCCCAGCGTGAAATACATCCTGTACCCAACGCTCAGTTAATTTACTCAATCATCACTATTGATAGTGTATGTAGTGATCATAATAAAATCTATCGTAATCTTGATCGCGGGAATTTAACGATTCGCGACAAGCTTTACATTCATGTTGAAGTTACGGCTTACAAAAATATCTAAACCACTGTTAGGAGTTTCGCCGTTAAAACACGAATGCTTTTATTTACAATGCGTTAATATTTTACGCTGTGAAACATTGCATCGAAAAAAAGCAAATATTCGCGATTCAATTGCGTAACTGCTAAGCAGTTTTAAAAGAGCGAAACATTTGCACCAAGGCTAATAATGCAAAGCTGACAAACCAAATAAAAGCCCAACCTGCGATAGATAAACCTAAAAATGTCCACGTCACTTCTGCACAAGAAGGAGAGCCTTGCCATAAGGATTCAATCGCTTTGGCGATGGGGAAATTGTGCACTAAAAAGTCAAAATCTGCGCCGCAAGAAGGCACTTGATTGGGGGGCAGGCTTTGTAACCATAATTGTCGGCTGGCAACCACGCCCCCGCCAATCGCTAACAATGCCATGAGTCCGCTATAAAATTTATTCATGATGCCTGTTGAACCATGCAACAAGCCTATTAAAGCGACAATCCCAACCCCATAGAAAAAGAAACGTTGCACCATACACAAAGGACAAGGTTCTAAGTTCATGACATACTGCATAAAATAGCCCGTGGCTAATAAACCAAAACAAGCTAGAAAAACAATCATGTATAGAGCACGCGGATTTTTTAAGAACTGATTCATCCATGCAGGCATGGTAACGTTGACCTCGATTAATTTGTACTTTATGTAATTTACCGCATGACGCAATATTGCATGCGGGTGATGGGTAATGCTCAATCCCAGTGAAATTAGATAATCTTGTTACCGCTGATGCTCATCAGCAGTATCTGGATTTTACAAGGATTGCGCACAACCGAAAGCGGCTTGTTTGCTGCCTTCTTTAATTTGTAAAGTGTCATCTTCAAAACTTGCGACGCGCCCATCGGCAGCGATGTTACTGCTGCTGGTTGCAGGTGACTTACAAGCAGGGGTTGCAATGTGTTTAGCCGCTTCTTTCATGACCATCTTCCAAGCATTGCTCCCATCTTGAGCAATCAGGATTAACGAGCCATCGGGATGCCAAATAGGCATAACTGCTTGTGCAATATCCAAAGTTTGTGCATCAATCATACTTAAATTATTCGCATACATAAATTCCACAGTCACTTGTCCACAGTCAGGACTGTAAATGCTCGCCAACACCCGCCCATCAGGAGAAGGAATCACACTTTGGGGCAAACTGACATTCGGGCAAGCCTGACGCGGTTTTTCAGAAGCTTCAATAATTAAAATTTCATTGCCATTCATTAAAACACGGTCAAAACGGCGTGCGCCCGTGCTCAATATCGACTCAACCACCAAATAACCCGCTTGTTTCATGTAATACAATGCCCCACTCACATGATCGCGAGCGCGGGAAACTTCGCGTTTCTGAGAACCGTCGGGATTTTGCACGAATAATTGATGACGGATATTTAACTTTTCCTCGCCCTCGGGCGTGGTTTGCTTTTCTTCGGTAATCACGGAATAGGCGAGTTCTGAAGCATCTTCCGCCCAGACCACCTGCCCCTTGCGCTCGGTGATGCCGTCCTTAGTCGCTTCTTTGGCTTCTTGTCCCGCACAGCCTGCTAACGCCGATAACGCCAATAAAATCTCAATCTTCCAAACGCGCATAAATTATCCTTTTGAAGTCGCCTTGCCAATTTTATCTTCGCGCCCTGCCAATAAATTTTGAATATTCGAGCGGTGCCGCCAGATTAATAAAGCACTCATCAATGTAGCAGTGAGGGTATAAGTTAGATTGCCGTGAGTGAATCCATACATACTGATTGGCGCGGCAATCGCTGCCACCAGAGCCGCCAATGAGGAATAACGCACAATGCCTGCTATCAATAACCAAGTGAGCAGCACGCTTAAACCCACCTGCCAGACCAATGCAAGCAACGCTCCAAAGGCAGTCGCCACCCCTTTGCCGCCTTTAAAATTGAAAAAGATAGGATATAAATGTCCTAAAAATACTGCGCCTGTCACCGCCGCCAGCAGCGTGATTTCGGGGTAAATTGCCTTCGCGACTAACACCGCAATCACCCCTTTCAACACATCAAACAACAAGGTGAATAATGCCGCTTTTTTGCCGCCCAAGCGCAACACATTGGTCGCACCTGGATTGCCTGAACCAAAACTGCGTGGATCAGGTAAACCCATCAAACGGCTGACAATCACCGCTGAGGCAAAAGAACCCAGTAAATAAGCAAAAATTATCAAACCGATAGGAACTAGCATCATCATTCTTCAATTAAAATAAGTTATCAGGGACAAGGGAGTGTTTTGTGGCAGCGGGTGCTGGAGTGTCCACGGGTGCATTATCTGTTGGTGCTGCGGTCTTCTCAGACTTGCGTTCCGCTGGTTCTCGAGAATGAACTTTATTGTTGGTGACACGTTTTGGTTTGCGCTCGACGTTATCATCCTCAAAGAAAGTTTCCAGCACGGCATCATTACGCCGACCTTTCACGACTTCGCCTGTGTCGGGGTCAACTTTGGCAGAAATTAAACCCGTCGGTTGTGGCAAGGGACGTTCAGGCTTGTCTTTCAAAGCCTCGGTCATGAATTCAATCCACATCGGCAAGGCTGAGCGTCCGCCCGTCTCTTTTTCTCCCAAAGATTGGGGCTGGTCAAAACCCACCCATGTGGTTGTCACTACGTCGGGCGTATATCCCGAAAACCATGCATCTTTTTGCTCGTTGGTTGTGCCTGTTTTCCCTGCAATATCAGAGCGATGCAGTTTTAATGCGCGTTGTGCTGTCCCAAATTTCACCACGTCACGCAAAATTGAATTCATCACCCAAATATTTTGCGCCCGAATCACCCGCTTAGCATGAATTGCAGCATTGGGATTGTTGGCTTCTGTTGCTTGTAAAGTTGCGACAGATGTGAGGGGCGCGACAGGTTTTTCCTGTTTTTTAGCATTGGTTTTTTTATTGCTGACAGGCGTGGGGGCTGGCGTTGGTGAGATGACATCAGTTTCACATTCATGACAGACGCGGGCAGGATTGCTTTGATAAATCACATTGCCTGCAACATCTTCAACCCGTTGTATGAAATAACTATCCACTTTGTAGCCACCATTGGCAAACACCGCATAACTATTGACTAATTCCCAAGGTGTGACTTCGCCCGTGCCCAAGGCTAGGGTTAGGTTGGTGGGTAATTTATCTTCTTTAAAGCCAAATAACACCGCATGGTCAATCGCTTCATCAATGCCAATGCTGTCTAAAATCCGAATGGAAACAATGTTGCGTGAATAAGTCAGGGCTTTTCTAAACGTGGTCGGCCCATAAAAACGTCGTCCATAGTTTTCAGGTTCCCAGACTGTAGAACCCACGTCAACCGAAATCGCTTCATCCACAATCACGCTGGCAGCATTAAAACCATATTCCAAGGCAGCAGAATACACGAAGGGTTTAAAATTCGAGCCGGGTTGACGTTCGGCTTGGGTGACGCGGTTAAATTTGCTCAGGTAAAAATCAAAGCCGCCTGATAAGGCAATTAATGCCCCATCATCGGGACGCAAGGAAACCAATGCGCCTTCCACTTTGGGAATTTCTGCCAATCGCCAACGTTGCACTTGTTGCACACCTGCGGGCACTTCTTCAGGGGGAAGGTAATCGTCATCTTCACTAGAAGGCGGTGGGGTGGGGGCTTTCTTTTTCACAGCCGTTGCCGTGCGTAATATCGGGCGCAACATCACCACATCGCCCCGTTTTACCACATCATTGGCATTACGCGGTGCGCCCCCGACTCGGTCTTCATCAATGTGCGGACGCGCCCATGACATTTCCTCCCACGCGATTTCGATATTGCCATGTTGTACAGTGTACGCCGTGGCTTTACGATCTTTGACTTCGGTAATCAGCGCAGGCAACATGCCGCCCGCAACAGGATGTTTTGCCAAGACTTCAGCGGCAAAACTCGCGAGTTCTTTGTCTTTTAAACCTATGGGAATTTTGACTTTTTCACGCGCCCCATGATAGCCATGACGTTCATCATAAGACCATAAAGCACTGCGTAAGGATTTTTGTGCCGCTTGTTGTAAGCGACTGTCGACCGTGGTGTAAACCCGATAACCGCTGTTATAAGTACGTTCTTCACCATATTTTTCAATCATGAAACTGCGCACCATTTCTGCAATATACGGCGAGTCTAATTCGACATTGGCATTGTAGAGTTTTGCGGTATTCGGGGCGATGCTCGCACGCTGGAATTGTTCATTATCAATATATTTCAGTTCTAACATGCGCCGTAAAATATAATTGCGGCGTTCCATCGCACGTTCAGGATTGCTCAGCGGATTATTTGAAGAAGGGGCTTTTGGTAAACCTGCCAAGGTGGCATATTCTGCAAGACTTAATTCTTGAATACTTTTGCCATAATAAACTTGAGCTGCCGCGCCCACGCCATAGGCCCGATGACCGAAAAAGATTTGATTTAGATAGAGTTGTAAAATTTCTTCCTTGCTGAGTTCATCTTCAATTTTCAAAGCCAGCAGAATTTCTTTAATCTTGCGAGTGTAATTTTTTTCGGGGTCTAAGAAGAAATTACGCGCCACTTGCATGGTAATTGTGCTGCCGCCTTGACGCTTTTCCCCAGTACGCAACAAACTCACCCCAGCCCGCATCAAACTTTTGATATCGACCCCGTTATGTTCGTAAAAGCGATCATCTTCCGCCGCAAGCACCGCTTTCAATAACAAGGATGGCATGTCTTTTGCCCCAAGGGGAATGCGACGTTGCTCGCCAAATTCTGCGATTAAGGCATTGTCTTGGCTGTAAATGCGTAAAGGAACTTGAAATTTTACCTCCTTTAACGTATCAATCGAAGGTAATTGGGGCATGAAATGCCAATAAACGAGCGCGACGCTTGAAGCCGCCAACACCCCAATTAGCACGAGCATATAAGTGATGACACGCAAACTCAGGTAAATATATTGTCTAATGCTCATAAGGATAAGGTATCAAAGTGAACTCAGTAAGGAATTCATATTATTATAAATAGCTTTAGGATGAAACACACTAATTTGTCTAAGTCTTGTCTAAGCAATGACTATTGACCTCTAGGAGTGTATAGAGTTTAATGTATAACTAGAGTAATCTTGTATAACCTAAAATTTTTAAAAGGAAAAGTTGTGGGAATCTTTAGTCTTAAACCCAAGACAGTTGTGGGAATAGATGTTAGCTCCACAGCCGTGAAATTACTTGAACTCACTCAAGTCGGCAATGGTTATCGCGTGGAAAGTTATGCGATGGAGTTGCTGCCAGAAAAAGCGGTTGAGAATAAAGATATTAAAGAACTTGAGATTGTGGGCGACACTATCCGTCGTGTGAGAGCGCGTGCTAAACCCAGTGCGGAATATGCCGCCTGTGCCGTTGCGGGCAACTCGGTAATTACCAAAATTGTTACCATGACCGCAGGTTTAGCGGATGATGAAATCCGTGAAACCATCGAAGCCGATGCCAATCAATATATTTCTTTCCCCCTCAATGAAGTCAATTTAGATTTTGAAGTTTTAGGTCCGAACGAAAAAGAACCAGAAACCCGCATGGACGTGTTACTTGCCGCCGCCCGCAATGAAGTCGTCGACTCGCGCATGGCAGCCGTAGAGCTGGGTGGTTTTAAAGTGAAAGTTGTCGATATTGAACGCTATGCTTTAGAAAACGCACTGGTTTTGCTCGCAAAAGATGACCCTGAAATTAATCCTGAAGAAACCTTAGCCCTTGTCGAAGTGGGCGCGCATTCCACCACCATTTATGTGTTGTCAAACAGTAAAATTATTTTTACTTTTGACGAGGCGTTTGGGGCGCGAAATCTAACGGAACGAATTCAATTAAAATATGGTTTAGGCTATGCCGAAGCCGTCAATGCACAGCGTGAAGGCGGTTTACCCGAAAGTTATGAAACGGAATTATTAATTCCCTTCAAACGCGAACTCGCCCAACAAGTGAATCGCATGGTGCAACGCTATTGTAATTCACCCACCGCAGAACGCTTGTCTCACGTTTTAGTTTCTGGGGGCTGTGCTGCGATTGCAGGCTTGGTCGAATTGCTGAATGAGGAAATCGGGGGGCATGTCACCATTGCCAATCCCTTCATCGCGATGTCAGTTTCCAATAAAGTCAGCAAAAAAGATTTAATGAATGATGCGCCCGCGCTGCTTATCGCCTGTGGGCTTGCCTTACGAACTTTTGATAAACACTACTAATTATGTCACATTTAAACCTATTACCTTGGCGTGAGACCCTTAAACGTGAACGCGAGATTCGTCTGGCAGTTTTTACAGGCGCGTCATTGGCGGTGGCGGGGGTGGTGGTGCTGTCTGCCCATTTATTCATGGAAGGGCTTATCGATTATCAAGAAAGTCGTAATAATTATTTAGGCAGAGAAATCAAGCGGGTAGAAGCCCAGATTAAAGAAATCGAAGACCTTGAAAAGAAAAAACAACGTTTAATCGATCGGATGAATGTGATTCAAGAATTAGAATCGAACCGCCCAAAAATCGTGCATCTCTTCGATGAATTGGTGAAACAATTGCCTGATGGGGTTTACTTCTCCGCGCTTGAACAGAAAAATGATAAATTAACCCTCGAAGGTATTGCCCAGTCTGACGCACGGGTGTCTTCACTGATGCGTAATATTGAAAAATCGCAGTGGTTGACCAATCCGCAAATTCAATTAATTTCGGCAAAAGAAGAAAAGATTCCTCTCGGTGTCAATGCCACCAGTGCCGCCAAAAAACCCCGCAGTGTGAGTAGTTTCAAATTAGAAGTTACGCAAACCGCCCCCAAGAGTGATGACTTAGCACAGTAATGAGCGTTGCGCATGAAACTTGATGATTTCAGTAATTTAGACCCCAGTAACATTGGCAATTGGCCAATCCCAGTTAAAATCGTAATGATTTTGGTGTTGTGCGTGGCAGCACTGGGGGCAGGCTATTATTTTGACACGCAAGAGCAGCTTGACCGTCTTGAGGTCAAACAAAAGAAAGAACTCGAACTTAGAGAAGAGTTTAAAACCAAGCAGTGGAAAGCTGCCACCTTGCCAAAACTGAAAGAGCAGTTGGCAGAAATTGAAAAATCTTTGAGTGAGTTGCAACGGCGTTTACCCAGTAAAGCGGAAGTTGCAGGTTTGATTCAAGATATTTCTCAGGCTGCGATTGCAAGTGGTTTAAAATCAGAATTGTTTCAACCTGAAGTCGAAAAGTCCGATAAAGGCGTGTATGTGAAATTGCCGATTAAATTACGCTTGAGTGGTGATTATCATTCGTTTGGCAGATTTATCAGTGACGTTGCGGCAATGCCGCGTATTGTGACGCAACATGATGTGATTATTAAACCCGATAAAGCGGGTTCAGATCGTTTAATGATGGATGTCACTGCGCAGATTTATCGTTATTTGGAAGATGATCCTAACGATAAAGATAAGAACGCAAAAACTCCGCCCGCCCCCCCGAAGAAATGAAGGTAGTGATGTTTATGTCGCAGGCAGCAATGACGCGCAGTGTTTGCGTATTACTGAGTGTGCTACTCAGTGCGTGTAGTCAGACAGACATGGCTGATTTAGAAGGCTTTGTTGCAGAAGTCAATGCACGTAAAAATCCCGAAGTCAAACAAATCCCCGAATTTAAAGTGATGCCGAGTTTTTTCTATGAACCCGGCACACGACGCGATCCTTTCAAGGCTTTACTCGATAAAACCGATGAACCCAATGTGAAAGATGATGCGACTAAACTGATTTGTAATCGTCCTGATCCCAATCGGGTGCGTGTCGGTTTAGAATTGCTTCCCCTAGATTCCATTAGCATGGTAGGCACTTTGCAAGATGAGTCTAAAATTCTTTGGGGCTTGGTCATCGCCAAAGGAGATGGCACGATTTATCGCGTTAAAACAGGTGATTATCTTGGGGATGAATATGGCAGAATCACCAGTATTTCTGAAGATAAAATAGAAGTCCTCAATCTCATTTCTGATAATGCGGGGTGTTTTATTGATAAACAAGCCTCCCTTGCCTTATCCTCAGAACCTACTAAATAGCGAGCCTGTATGCACATAAACCGCTCATTTTACTTCCCAGATTGTCGGCGCGGCAGCTTGCTGTGGTGTCTACAATTATTAATGCTGTTGTGTTTACCCAACTTGGGACACGCAGCCCCCAATAGTTTGGAAAAAATTGGCTATTCAACCTTGCCCGGTAATCGAGTACAAATTACTTTAGATTTTGCCGAGGGGGCGCAAAAGCCCATCAGTTTTGCGACGGATAATCCTGCTCGCATTGTCTTAGACTTTCCCAATACGCACTTAAACCTCGGTAAGAAATTTCAGCCGATTGGTGCAGGCATGGTGCAAGGCGCGAGTGCGGTCGAAACCAGTGATCGCACGCGGGTGGTGCTGAGCTTGATACGAAATGCCGCATTCAATGTGGAAGTCAGCGAAAAACGGGTGTTTATTTCCGTTGAAGGGGCTGCGCCCCAAAGCAATTTGGCGGGGGGCGATAAGGGGCTGAATGCTAAATTACAAAATATTGCTAAGGCAAATCCCGAAAATAATGCGGTGTTGAAAACAACAAATACGCGTTTCCCTGCCATTCAAAATATTGATTATCGACGCACTGCGGAAGGCGCGGGGCGTTTGATTGTGAGTTTATCCGATCCCTCCACCGTGGTGAATATGCGTGAAGAGGGTAAAAATATTGTGGTGGAATTCCAAAACACCACTTTGCCTGAAAAGTTAGATCGCCGCCTAGATGTCGTGGATTTTGCAACGCCTGTGAATACGGTAGACACTTTGCAACAGGGCAATAATGTGCGCATGGTGTTGATGGCATCAGGGGAATTTGAACATCTTGCCTATCAGGCAGAAAGCACTTATGTCGTTGAAGTGAAGAAAGTAGTTGAGAATGAGCAAGATAAGCTTAAGAAAAAGCAACCTGTTTACAATGGGCAAAAAGTCTCATTTAACTTCCAAAATATCGAAGTACGTTCTGCTTTGTTACTATTGACAGATTTACCAGGTTTAAATCTGAATATGGTGACCAGTGATCAAGTCGCAGGTTCGATGAGTTTGCGTTTAAAAAATGTGCCTTGGGATCAGGCTTTAGACATCATTCTGGAAGCGCGGGGCTTAGGAAAACGTCAACTTGGTAACGTCATCATGATTGATACCAAGGAAAGTCTTGCGATTCGGGAGAAGAATGAAAATGCCGCTTTGCAAGAAATTAAGAAAGTTGAACCTGTGCGTACTGAGTATGTTCAAGTGAATTATGCTCAGACTAAAGATTTAGCCACTTTGATTGGAACGAAAGATTCTAAAACAACGTCGCTCTTATCTGATCGAGGCAGTGTGACTTTTGACGAACGGACAAATACGCTAATCGTACGGGATATTGCTGAAAATCTTGCGAGTATTCGTGAATTAGTCGCCTCTTTAGACAAGCCCTCACGTCAAGTGTTGATTGAGTCCCGCGTCGTGATTGCCAATAATGACTTCAGTAAGAGCTTAGGGGTCAAGTTTGGTTACAGTACCAATCAAGCTTTAGCACAAGGGCAAGGTATTGTGATTGGGGGTAAAAATCTGGGGGATACTGGTTTCTCTGGAAACACTGCTTTCACCACCACAGGGGGCACAACTTCTGCGGGTGGCTCACAAGAAGGGTATATCGTCAGTTTGCCCGCCACAGGTATGGAGTCTTTAGGAACGGCAGCGGCTTTGGGCTTAGTGCTTGGGAAAGTGGGAACGAATTTATTACAACTGGAGCTTTCCGCACTGCAAGCTGAGTCTTTGGGCGAGGTGATTTCTAATCCCCGTGTGATTACGGCGAATAACCGTAAAGCAGTGATTATGCAAGGCTCACAAATTCCTTATATCGGGGTTGCAGGTGTCGGTGCAGTGGCTGCGACTCAGTTTAAAGATGTGGTGTTAAAACTCGAAGTGAAGCCACAAATCACGCCTGATGATCGTATTATCATGGATTTGAAAGTCACTAAAGACACCCCAGGTGCAAACTACACGGGTGGGGTTGCCATTGATAAGCGTGAAGTGGATACACAAGTTTTCGTTGATAATGGTGAAACCGTCGTTTTGGGCGGGGTTTATGAGCAACGTAAATCAAACCAAATCCAAAGAATTCCCTTCTTTAGCGATATTCCACTGATCGGGGAATTATTTAAACGGCGGTATAATTTGGATAATAATTCTGAGTTATTGATCTTCATTACCCCGAAAATTATCAAGGAAAACAGCTAAATACTTTAGGTTTCACCTATAAGTTTCCATACTCTTCTCTATACCACCCCCATCGCAGGGGGCAGGGGTTTAAAATTCTTAAGCTATTATGAATTTTAAATCCCTTCTTTCCCTTTATGATTGACGTTCAGGGAAAATTATTGATGCCAGGTTAGAGTTTTCTACGCTTGGTTTTTATACCTAAAAATATGAGGAACTGTTTGATGTCAATACGTCTTTTCATCCAGTGGCTAAGCTATTTGCTGCTACTGAGTATCCTAAGTGCTTGCGGGGGCGGAGGCGGGGGTGAACCCAGTAAACTGCTTTATTCTCCCAATAGCACTAGCTCCACGGGCACAACCACCCCTACGACGAGTACAGGAACAACGGTTTCCTCCGTTAAATGGAGTGGAGCTTCATTGATTGCCGTCGGTGGAAGCACCACCATTACCGCCCGCGCCCTAGATTCTTCGGAGTTGGGTGTTGCCAATATTCCCATCAGCTTAACCGTCTCTGGGAGTGCAGTGCTGAGCAATGTTTCCAAAACCACCAATGGGGTTGGTTCATTTAGCTTTACCGTCACCGATTCCATCGCAGAAAATGTGGTGGTTACGATGGTCACGACTTCAAGTGACTCGACAAAAACCGTCACGGCCACCTACTCAATTCGCTTATATTTTGGCGCAACCGCCCGTGCAGATATTGACCAAACGCTGATTGCTGCGGATGGACAATCAGGGCATACGCTGATTGTTTTGGCGCGAGATTATACCGGGATTCCTTTGAGCAATATCCCTGTGATTCTTTCATTCCCAGCCAATTCTTTAGCTGTGCCAACCTCAGCCAATGGTTCAACGGATGACAGCGGACGCTTTACTACAAAAATTACGGATACCGTTGCAGAAACCACTTCAGTCACCCCCAATGTCGGCGGCTTAACCTTACCTGCATTATCGATGACTTTCGGAAGCAGCACAGTGTCTAGCCCCCCTGCAAAAATCGACTTATTGGTTAAGAGCGATAACGCCTTATCCGATGGCGTTGCCAAAGCAGTGTTAGTTGTGGTGGCTCGTGATGCCGCAGGCACACCGATTCCAAAAACGCCGATTAGTTTATCTAGCGACTCTGCAACAGCAGTGTTACGTCTACCCTCAGGCGCGGCAAATACCTTATTCCTCAGCACCACCACAGGGGATAATGGGAGCTTTGAGCTAAGTATCAGTGATAGCGTGTCGGAAACAGTCAATATTACTGCAACCACGGTGAGCGCGAGCAATAACACGACTTCAAACACAGTGACGACAGTGACTAAAACCGTGCCTGTGAAATTCGTTTCACAACAAGCTTCGGTAAAAGTTGCGAAAATTGAACTAGATACCCCGATTAATAATAATCAATCTGCTAATGGTACGGATGCCGTCAGTTTACGCGGACGGGTTTTAGATACCGCTGGCAATCCTGTTTCAAATATTGATGTTAGCGTGATTTTAAGTGGCGGCTCTGCCAAAATGACCTTGGATAATTCAGGTAAAACCGATACCAGCGGACGCTTCTTTGCAAGCCTGACTGACACGGTGGTTGAACAATTTACAGCCACTGCGGTGATTGCTGGGGTTTCCAGCTCGCCTGTCACCGTGAATTTTAAAGCCGCAGCTGCGGCTGCAGGACAAACTGTACCCCAATCAATGACCTTGTTCGCCAGTCCCGATAAGCAACTGGCTGACGGCACGCAACAAATTACTTTGATTGCGATTGTGCGTGAC
>Ga0114982_1001201_pt1 | contig 13000 bp, 15 predicted proteins | sample Shrwel_input2_FT_FD_87183 | JGI IMG/M metagenome (GOLD analysis project Ga0114982, IMG submission 87183) | Subsurface microbial communities from deep shales in Ohio, USA - Utica-3 well 1 S input2 FT | ecosystem: Environmental > Aquatic > Deep subsurface > Shale gas/oil reservoir > Produced... | reverse complement strand
TGAAAGCATAGAGCCTTTAATCATTTCTGGATAGGCTTGATAATAAATAAAACAAGGCCTACGGAAATGCAAACGATACGGTGTTCTACTTCCGTCTGATACTAAATAGAATCCAATTTCTCCATTGGCTCCTTCAACCGGATGGTATACTTCTCCAACAGGAACTGGAACTTCACCCATAACAATCTTGAAATGATAAATCAAAGATTCCATAGTAGTGTACACATCTTCTTTTGGAGGCAGATAATATTCAGGAACATCAGCATGGAAATTACCTTCCGGCATTTTAGCTAACGCTTGTTTGATGATTTTCAAACTTTCCCAAATTTCGGCATTACGAACACAAAAACGATCGTAAGTATCACCCGATTTTCCTACTGGAATATCGAATTCGAAATCTTCATACGACGAATACGGTTGTGCCACACGGATATCATAATCGATTCCCGCAGCTCGAAGATTTGGACCTGTAAAACCGTAACTCATGGCTTTTTCGGCAGAAATTGCTCCTACGTTGATGGTTCTGTCCATAAAAATTCGGTTACGCACCAATAGGTTTTCAAATTCTTGCCATACTCCAGGAAATTCTTCCAAGAAAGCCTCAATTTTTGCCCAAACAGCTGGTGACCAATCTCTTTCGAAACCACCAATACGTCCCATGTTGGTTGTTAAACGAGCTCCACAAATTTCTTCGTAGATTTCGTATATTTTTTCACGGAATTGGAACACATACAAGAAACCGGTTAAAGCTCCTGTATCTACTCCTAATACCGAATTACAAATAATATGATCGGCAATACGAGCCAATTCCATCACGATAACACGCATGTATTGTACACGTTTTGGCACTTCAATCCCTAATGCTTTTTCGATAGTCATCCACCAACCCATATTATTAATCGGCGCTGAACAATAGTTCAAACGATCGGTCAATACGGTAATTTGGTAAAACGGACGGTTTTCGGCAATTTTTTCAAAAGCCCTGTGAATATACCCTACAGTACTCTCGCCATCCAGAATTCGTTCTCCATCCATTAAAAGAATGTTTTGAAAGATTCCGTGCGTCGCTGGGTGCGTAGGTCCTAAGTTTAATATAGAAAGTTCGCTTCCGTCTTCATTTCTTCTTTGATTGATGACGCTAGCGTAACGTTGTTCTGGTGGTAATAATAACTCTGACATGTATTGTGTATTTCAGGTTTATTAACAATTTTGTTGTGTTCTTCCGAAGAAACGGTCGTCTTTGTCGGTACGTCCTCCATCTTCCAAAGGAAATTCTCTTCGCATTGGGAATACGGTCATTTCGTCCATATTCAAAATACGTTTTAATTGCGGATGACCTTTGAAAATGATTCCGAAGAAATCATATGTTTCACGCTCCATCCAGTTGGCTCCTAAAAACAAAGAAACAACCGAATCGATTTCAGGGTTGGATGCCGGAAGGAAACATTTTATTCTGATACGAACATTATCTACCCAATTGTGCATGTGGTACACTACAGCGAATTGGCGCTCTTCAGCATATTCAGGATAATGTACACCACAAATGTCGGTTAGAAAATTAAAACGAAGCGTTTCGTCTTCTTTAAGGTATTTCATCACTTCTAAAATAGCTTCAGGTGCTACTTCAAAAGTTAAGATATCGTGTAATTGCACAAAATCGGCTACTTTTAGTCCGAATTGGTCAATTACTTTTTGTTGAATTACAGCGCTCTCTAATGCCATACTTATTTGATGTTATAAGAACCTAATAAATCTTGATACTCGTCTGAACTACGGCGGCGAACCGATTCGTTTTTCACAATTTCTTGCAAACGCATCACACCGTCTAAAATTTGCTCAGGTCTTGGCGGGCAACCGGGTACGTAAACATCTACTGGAATCACTTTATCAATTCCTTGCAAAACAGAATACGTATCAAAAACACCACCTGAAGAAGCACAAGCACCAACAGCGATTACCCATTTAGGTTCAGCCATTTGTTCGTATACTTGACGTAAAATAGGCGCCATTTTTTTAGCGATTGTACCCATTACTAAAAGCATATCGGCCTGACGAGGAGAAAAACTCATACGTTCAGAACCGAAACGTGCCACATCATAATGCGATGCCATGGTCGCCATAAACTCAATTCCACAACAAGAGGTTGCGAATGGTAATGGCCAAAGTGAATTGGCGCGAGCCAATCCTACCACGTCACTTAATTTTGTAGCAAAGAAACCTTCTCCAGCATAACCTGCAGGTGCATCAGCCATTGTATATTTTGAAGAATCACTCATTTGAATTATTTTGAATTTTGCACTTCGACAAGCTCAGCGTGACAACTTTAGATTTTTATTTTTGAAATCTTTATTCCCACTCTAATCCCTTTTTCTTAATCACATAATAGAAACCAATTACTAAAAGCGACATGAAAAGCCCCATTTTAAGCAATCCTTCTATTCCCATTTCGCGAAAGTTTACCGCCCAAGGATACATAAAAATCACCTCGACATCAAACAACACAAAAAGAATGGCTACTAAGAAATATTTTACCGAAAAAGGAATACGTGCATTTCCAACCGATTCGATACCACATTCAAAGTTCTTGTCTTTATTTGCCGAATGACGTTTAGGCCCTAACAATCCTGAAATAAAGATGGTAGCCCCAACAAAACCTACGGCCAAACCAACTTGCATTAGGATAGGTATGAAATCTAACTGATTTGTTTGCATAAATTTGAATAGTTTTATCCGAACTACAAAGATAATTGGCTGGAATTAAATTTCAATTTTTATACTGAAAAATCGACCAACTAAACGTTATTTTTATTCATTCTAAACAAAAAACAAAAAAACCGCCAAGATTTCTCAAGGCGGTTGTTTTTTAATCTAAAATAGAATTTCCGTTTTCGTCAAAAAACTTGTATTCTAAATACGTGTAAGCGTCACGCGGTATGATTTTTACCCATTTTTTATGTTCAAAAAACCATTTTGAACGTATTGATGGAAAACCTTTGGTAAGGTAAGCAGCAATAAAAGGATGTACATTTAAACGCACTTTTTTATGCTGTTTTATAATTCTTTCGATATCGGAAGAAATTTTATGAATCACTTGAATTGGCGCGTCAATTTCGCCATTTTCGTTATTCGGATCTTCTTCGCGAGTTTTAATATTCACCTCTGGGCGTACTCGCTGGCGAGTAATTTGAACTAATCCAAATTTGCTTGGAGGCAATATTTTGTGTTTTGCTTTATCGTCGCTCATTTCTTCTTTTAAGAAGTCGTATAACACTTTACGGTTATCCGGATTTTGCATATCAATAAAATCGACCACAATAATTCCTCCCATATCTCTTAATCGTAATTGACGTGCAACCTCAGCTGCCGCAATTAGATTCACTTCCAAAGCGGTATCTTCTTGCGATGCTGCTTTATTGGAACGGTTACCGCTGTTTACATCGATAACATGCATGGCTTCTGTATGTTCTATGATCAGGTAAGCCCCTTTACTCATAGAAACCGTTCGCCCAAAAGAAGTTTTTATTTGTCGTTCTATATTGTATTTTTCAAAAAGCGGTACTTCTTTCGAATTATAAAGCTTAACGATTGATTCTTTTCCCGGAGCTATTTCCTGTAAATAGTCCTTTGTTTCATTTAACAGTTCTTTATCATCTAGGATAACGGCACTAAACGTATCGTTAAACACATCTCTTAAAATAGAAGAAGCTCTGTTAAGTTCTCCTAAAATTTTAGAGGGATGATGAGCTGTTGGAAGCCTTTTACTCATTGATGTCCATTTGTCCATCAAATTTTGTAAATCTTTGTCAATTTCGGCTACTTTTTTGCCTTCGGCTACTGTGCGAACAATAACCCCAAATCCTTTTGGTTTGATTGATTGTACCAATCTTTTAAGTCGGTCTTTTTCTTCTTTCGATTCAATTTTTTGAGAAATTGAGACTCTTTCTGAAAAAGGAACCAAGACGATATATCTACCGGCCAACGAAAGTTCTGAACTTATTCTCGGTCCTTTGGTGGATATTGGTTCTTTGACTACTTGCACCAGTATAGATTGATTGGCGCTTAGCACATCGGCTATCACCCCATCCTTATTTATTTCTGGTTCAAAAGAAAATGTTTTTAGGGAAAAATCTTTTAATTTACCTGCGCTTACTTGTTTGATGAATTTCAACTGAGAAGCTAGATTTGGACCCAAATCATGGTAGTGTAAAAAGGCATCTTTTTCGTGCCCTACATTTACAAAAGCCGCATTAAGTCCAGCCACTGGTTTTCTGATTTTGGCGATAAAAATATCCCCCACCTGAAAGTTACTGGTTTCTTCTTCTTTGTGTAATTCAACTAGTTTTCCATCTTTTAATAAGGCAAAATCTACAGCGTCTTGACTTGATCTAATAATAAGTTCTTTATTCACACTATACATTTTTATCTGCATTTAAGGCAATAGGCGATAAGCGGGAGGCATTAAGCAAAAACTCAAAACCAAAACTTAAAAAGCCCAAAACCAAATTTTACAGATGGATTAAACATTTTGTTACAGGTTTACACCCGATGGGATTATTAGCATTTAGATTGCAGATTTAAAGATTGCAGCAGAAACTGCTTTCTGAATACTGAATACTGCTTACTAATTCCCGATTTCAATGAACGTTTAAAAAGAAAAAAGTAGTTTAGAACTACTTTTTCTTTTTGTGACGGTTAGCTCTCGCTCTTTTTTTACGTTTGTGAGTAGCTACCTTATGTCTTTTTCTTTTTTTACCACTTGGCATAACTTTGTAGTTTTATTGATTAGTAAATATTATTTTGTTTCGTTATTTGTTTTTACCCCTTCTACAAACACTTTTGCAGGTTTGAAAGCTGGAATATTGTGAGCAGGAATTTTAATAGTAGTATTTTTAGAAATGTTTCTTCCTGTTTTTTCCGCTCTTGTTTTAACGATAAAACTTCCGAAACCTCTTAAGTAAACATTATCACCTGTTTCTAGTGAATTTTTTACTTCGTCCATAAAAGACTCTACTGTAGCTTGAACATCTCCCTTTTCTAAGCCTAATTTGTCAGCAATTTTAGCTACGATATCTGCTTTTGTCATTTTAATTATATAATTAAGTTTATGTAATTTTTTGAGGTTGCAAATATATAAATTAAAAAAACAATATTTCAAGTATAAATGATTAAAATTTAATCACATAAAGATTTATTTTTGCCAACTAATTTTTAATCATGCATTTTAGTAAGCCATTAATTACGTGGTATTTAGCCCACAAGCGCGATTTACCTTGGCGTAAAACGAATAATCCTTATGCTATTTGGCTCTCAGAAATCATGCTCCAACAAACACGTGTTGCACAAGGTTTACCCTATTATTTCGCCTTTTTAGAAGCTTTTCCTACGGTTTTTGATTTGGCCAACGCTCACGAAGAACAGGTTCTAAAACTTTGGCAAGGATTGGGTTATTATTCAAGAGCACGAAACCTGCACAATACTGCAAAATACGTAGCAACCGAATTGGATGGTAAATTCCCAAACAATTACACTGACCTATTACAATTAAAAGGAGTAGGCGAATATACCGCCGCTGCCATAGCCTCCTTTTCGTATAACGAAGTGGTCCCTGTTGTAGATGGCAATGTATACCGAGTACTCGCGCGTTATTTAGGTATTGAGACCGATATTTCTTCCCCAAAAGCAAAAAAAGAATTCACGGCATTGGCTTTCGAATTAATAGACAAAAAGCAACCCGCAGTCTTTAATCAGGCAATTATGGAGTTTGGTGCTTTACAATGTGTACCCAAAAATCCAGATTGTACCGTTTGCCCACTAAACAACTCCTGCTTTGCCATATCCAATAAAAAAGTAACAGCACTTCCTGTCAAAATCAAAAAGACCAAGGTCATAAATCGCTATTTTAATTACCTATTAATTATAGATACAGAAGATAAAACCATTGCTCACAAAAGAAATCAAAAAGGGATTTGGCATAATTTATATGAATTCCCACTTATTGAAACCGAGAAACCGGAATCAAGTGAAGTTATTATTGAGATGATTAAAACAAAAGTTCCCAACCTTACTACCATTATTCATTTAGTATCAGAAATCACCATTCATAAATTATCGCACCAGCATTTGCATATTAATTTTTGGAAAATAGAAATCAATGAAATCCACAAAAACGGAATCAACCACAACGAACTGTTGCACCTTCCCGTACCTATTGTATTGCATCATTTCATAGAACGCAATCGTTTCTAAAAAAATCCTTATCTTTGAATAAACCAAAAATCTACCAGCCATGAACGGGACATTAAATAAAGTGATATTAATAGGTCACTTGGGCGATGAAGTAAAAATGCACTATTTTGACGGAGGAAACTGTATCGGGAGATTCCCTTTGGCAACCAACGATATTTATATTAATAAAACTACCGGAGAAAAAATAACCTCAACCGAATGGCATAATGTGGTGGTTCGCAATAAAGCGGCCGAAATTTGCGAAAAATACCTTTCAAAAGGCGATAAAATCTATGTGGAAGGCCGTATAAAATCACGTCAGTGGCAAGCCGAAGACGGATCTACCAAATACACCACCGAGATTCAGGTTACCGAATTTACCTTTTTAACCACCAAAAAAGATGCTGAAAATGTAAAACAACCCGAGGCGCCAAAAAGCAACAACTTTGACAATCCGGTTGAAAACGACTTACCTTTTTAAAACAGTAATGATTAACAATTATATAAGAACACTCCTTTTTATTGGAATATGCGCCTGCATGATAGGCTGTAAAGACGATGTGCTACCCAAACCCAAAGCTTTTTTAAGCCTGAATTATCCCGAACCAAAATACATGTATTTTGACAATACATGTGGTTATTCATTTGAATACAACGCTATTGGACGAGTAGAAGACAAAGGCAATTGTAATTTTCATATCGTTTATCCAAACTTAAAGGCAACTGTTTATTTGAATTACCGTTCGGTAAATAAAAACATTGATGTTTTACTTCGAGATGCCCAAAAACTAACTTATGAACACGTGGTAAAAGCTGATGAAATTACCGAACAACCTTTTGTCAACGACAAACACAAAACCTATGGCATGTTTTATGAGGTAGGGGGAAATGCAGCTTCGCAAACACAGTTTTATTTAACGGACAGTACCAAGCATTTCTTGATGGGTTCTATTTATTTTTATGCAAAACCTAATTTTGACTCGGTGTTACCCGCTGCACATTATATCAAAAATGATTTAAGGATGTTGATGGAATCTTTAAAGTGGAAATAAAAACTTTTCTAAATAAAAACTTGTCGTTCTGAATAAATTTAGAACGACAAGTTAAGATTGATAAAAAAAGGCTTGCAATTGCAAGCCTTTTTTTATTTGATACTATCGAATTAAATATTCTTAGCTTCTTTTACTTTGTAAGTCTTACCATCAGCCACAGCCTCAATGGTTTCCGACAAAGTTTCGACAGTTTGTACCTGTGCATCATATTCTATCGTTGCTTCTTTTTTATCGAAATCAACCGTTGCATTTTGAACACCATCCAAACCTACTAATTTGTTCTCGATGGTTTTCGCACATCCCATAGCACAAGTCATCCCTTCGATTTTCATCGTTGCTGTTTTAGCTTCAGCTACAGGCTGGTTTTTCTTAACTTCAGTTGACAACTCCGCATTGCCAGCTTGCCCTTCATTTTTACAACTAATCAATGCTATAGTTGCTAAGGCAATTATAATTATTTTTTTCATCACTATTTTTTTTAGTAAAACAAAATTAGACAAATAGGTCGTTGATTTAAAAAAAATAACAGAATTTTGACACTTCAAATCCAACGCTATGTTTTCTAAAAACAATAAATGGTTCTTACTGATTTTACTTTCCTTAATTTGGGGGAGTTCTTTTATCTTAATCAAACGAGGATTGGTAGGGCTCAACCCCTTTCAATTAGGTGCTTTGCGAATCATTTTCGCTTGTCTTTTCATGATTATAGTTGGGTTTAGAAGTTTGGCTAAAATACCGCATTACAAATGGAAATATGTTGCACTTACTTCTTTATTTGGAAACGGATTGCCTGTATTTTTATTTGCTTACGCACAAACCGGAATGAAAAGCTCGGTCAGCGGAATTTTAAATTCACTGACACCTTTGTATACCTTACTGATTGGTGTTTTAGCTTTTGGACTGGCTTTTATTCGAAATCAAGTCATAGGAGTTGTTTTGGGATTAACCGGCTGTATGGTTTTGGTGTTTTTTGGAAAAACAGCGCATAGCGAAACCAATTACTTTTGCGCCTTTTTAGTCGTTATCGCTACTATTTGCTATGCTTTGAATGTGAATTTGATTAAGAAATACCTTTCGGATGTGAGTCCGTTAGCAATTACCACTGGAAATTTTTTAACCTTACTCATTCCGGCCGTCATCATTTTATTTGCAAATGGTTACGCAGATGTGATGACACAACCTGAAGTCATACATTCTACTTTATTCATCATCATTCTTGGAATGGTTGGGACCGGAATTGCCAACATTTTGTATTACCAACTCATACAAATTACCTCTCCGCTATTTGCTTCTTCGGTGACTTATTTTATACCGCTGGTAGCTATGAGTTGGGGATTACTAGACGGCGAACGTTTGAATATTATGCAACTTGCCGGAGCAGGAATCATTTTATCGGGAGTGTATTTAGCGAGTAAAAAATAAGTTAAAATATTATTCAAATCATGTTTATGAAATAGTTTCTAACATGATCGAGACACTCAAATTAGATCGGAGTTTATCACAAAAGTAAGAAATAAAAAAGGCACTTTAAAAGTACCTTTTTATTTCTTATTCTATAGCTTTTACCACCTGCTTTTCTGCTTCTTTCCGCGTGCCATCAAATCCATCAATTCCGGAAACCGTCGTGTATTTTAGCACGTATTTTTTACCCGGATTCAACTTATTAAAAACACTTTGACACATCAAGGTTGCTTCGTGGAATCCGCACAAAATCAACTTCAATTTACCTGGATAGGTATTAACATCTCCAATGGCATAAATCCCTTCAATATTGGTTTGATAATCTAAAGCATTATTCACTTTGATCGCATTTTTTTCGATTTCAAGTCCCCAGTTGGCAATTGGCCCCAACTTTGGGGTTAATCCGAAAAGCGGAATAAAATAATCGCAAGCCACCGTTGTTCTTGCGGTTCCCACCTGAATATCCACCGATTGAATTCTTTCTGAACCGCTAAATCCGATGACTTCACCAGGTGTGACTAACTTTATTTTTCCTTGTGCTTTTAGTTCTTGCACTTTTTCAACCGAATCTAAAGCGCCACGAAACTCATTTCTTCTATGAACTAAAGTCACTTCTGCAGCAACATTAGACAAAAAAACACTCCAATCAAGTGCCGAATCTCCTCCACCTGAAATGACTATCTTTTTATCACGAAACTTTTCAGGATCTTTTACAAAATATTCTACGCCACGATCCTCTTGTTCGTAAAATTCTAAATCTTTTAGCACTGGTTTTCTGGGTTCGAAAATACCCAAACCTCCTGCAATAGCGACTGCTTTAGCTTTATGTTCGGTTCCTTTATTGGTAGTCACGACAAAGGTACCATCGTCTAATTTTTGAATTTTTTCAGCCACTTCATTCAGCGTAAAGCCTGGTTGGAATTGTTTGATTTGTTCCATCAAATTATCCACCAAATCCCCAGCGTTTACCGATGGATATCCGGGAATATCAAAGATAGGCTTCTTTGGATACAATTCCGTTAGTTGCCCGCCCGGTTGTGGCAAGCCATCAATGATATGACATTTTAATTTTAATAATCCGGCTTCAAAAACAGCAAAAAGTCCGGTTGGCCCAGCTCCAATGATAAGTATATCGGTTTCAATCATTTTTTGTAAAATTTCAAAGTTATGAAGTGCAAAGTTGCTTAAACTTGCACCGCAATACTATGATTTTTGTCAGTAAAAAAATTAAGCTACATTTACCACACTTTCTATTTGTGGCGCATATTTTTTAATGGTGGTTTCTACACCGGCTTTAAGGGTACTAATACTCAAACTACAACTGGTACAAGCTCCTTCAAGACGCACTTTTACGTGTTTTTCATCTTCTATGGCAACCAATGTAATATCGCCACCGTCGGAATTTAAAAACGGACGAATTTCATCTAGTGCTTTTAAAATGTTTTGTTCTAACTCTTGATTTGTCATTTTTTTCGATTTTTTGACTTTTCGATTTCTTGATTATTAGACTTCGGAAAATCTAATAATCAAACAATCTAAAGACTATTTTTTAACCGCCGAACACCCTGCCATTGTGGTAATTTTTATGGCTTCGGTTGGTGCTAAATTTTCATTACGATTCACCACTTCCTGCACGACATTACGGGCAATGCTTTCGAAAATTCCTTCTAATGGCGAAGCGGTTTGCAGTGCTGCCGGACGACCATAATCGCCAGCTTCACGAATGCTTTGAATTAATGGCACTTCTCCTAAAAATGGCACTTGCAAATCTTCTGCTAGATTTTTAGCCCCTTCTTTTCCGAAAATATAATATTTGTTATTGGGCAATTCTTCGGGTGTGAAATAGGCCATGTTTTCTACAATTCCTAACACTGGAACATTGATACTGTCAGACAAAAACATCGACACTCCTTTTTTTGCATCGGCTAACGCCACCGCTTGTGGCGTACTTACCACTACGGCACCAGTTATTGGCAACGATTGCATGATAGACAAGTGAATATCTCCGGTTCCAGGAGGTAAATCGATTAACATGAAATCTAATTCACCCCATGCCGCATCAAAAATCATTTGATTTAAAGCTTTTGCAGCCATTGGCCCACGCCAGATAACCGCTTGACTTGGTGCGGTAAAAAATCCGATGGAAAGCAATTTGATTTCAAAACTTTCGATGGGTTTCATTTTAGACTTGCCGTCTACCTCTATTGAAATGGGTTTTTCATTTTCTACATCGAACATGATAGGCATGGAGGGTCCGTAGATATCAGCATCTAAAACTCCTACTTTGAAGCCCATTTTGGCTAAAGTCACTGCCAAATTAGCGGTTACGGTAGATTTCCCTACTCCTCCTTTTCCAGAAGCTACCGCTATAATATTTTTGATTCCGGGAATAGATTTCCCTTTAATTTCGTTGGCTTTTTCTGCCACTTCTACTTTGATATTAACTTTTACCACAACCTCATCCGAAAAAGTTTCCTGGATTAATTTGCGAATATCATCTTCTGCACGTTTTTTAATATGCATCGCTGGAGTTGACAAAGTTAAATCGACCACCACTTCGTTACCAAAAGTGATGACATTTTGCACTGCACCACTTTCGACCATGTTTTTTCCTTCACCTGCAATAGTAATGGTTTCTAATGCTTTAAGGATTTCTTTTCTATCTAGTTTCATTTTTGCACTTCAATTGTCAGTTATGTTTATTTAAACTGATTTTAGATTGCAAAGATAATTAGAACTATCTAAACATAGACTATTATGCTACAAAAAAACCACTGAATAGCTCCAGTGGTTTTAGTTTTTATGTAAAAAATATTACATCGTTAAATATCCCTTTGAATATAATTTAGCGATAATTCTTTTAGCATTACCATCTTTTGAATAATCTGTACTAAAACTAGGGGTTATAGCAGTATCATATTTAAGTTTGAAAAATGATTTCTCGTCTTTTGTCAGGATAAATTCTTTGTCTAATTTTTCAGTTACCGGATTAGTTCTTGAGCTGTAGTACCAATTAGCAACCACATAACCATCTTTGTTTTGTATCTGATATCTAAAAACTGAAAAACCCTGAAAATCTCTTTCTTCAACTCTTAGGATAGTTCCTAATTGATTTTCTCCAATATAAAAGCCACCATTTTTAGCCAGATTAATTTTTTGAGTTGTGAATTGTTCCATTTCTAACTTCTCTTCATTTGCAATCTGATTGTTTTTTTCTTCCAATGATTTCAAGAGAGTCCCTTGAGGCATTTCATTAAAAAATGTCTCTATAACAGCTTCATCTAGCCCTTTTTCGGTCAAGAATTTATATTTCCCATCTACTAGAGATGCGACAATGCTTTTTTCGAAACTTAAACTTTGAGCTTTTCCTTCATCTAAGTACTCGCTTTTTCTTGAAGATTTCAAATCAGTAAGTTCACAATAATAAATATTGGTACCATCTACTAAAGGAAAAATTTTCATCTCCACGGTTAGTCTAGGTTCATCGCTTAAAGTACTAATTGTATACAATCTTTTTTTGTTGTCTACTTTGGCTGTTTCTATACCATTTAAAGAAATAATTCCTTTTTTTATTTTTAATTCTTGGGCATAAAACCCCAATGTAAAAAGAAAAGCGAATAGGGAGACTAGTTTTTTCATTTGTTTATTTAAATTTAGTTTGCGCAAACTTATCACGTTTAATTAAAAACTAAATCATTTTTGTAGTTTTTTTATTATATTTTATTAAATGTTTGAAAATCAATCTTTGGGATATGTTTGAAAATTGAGCGATGTGGTATATTACTCAGTATGATGATTGCTATAAGAAGTAAACACATAAGTAAATATATAAAACCCAAATAAGAAAGATTACAACCGAATCTCAGGCTGCCAAAAGTATTTTTCGAATTCTACAATTTGATTATCGATTACCTCAATTCCTTCGCTTTCCAACAATTGCTGCATTAAATTGGTACCCTCAAAATGGTGTTTACCGGTAAGCACTCCGTTTCTATTTACCACACGATGAGCAGGAACATCTTCTATATTGTGGGCCGCATTCATCGCCCAACCTACCATTCGGGCAGAACGAGCCGCGCCCAAGGCTTTGGCAATAGCCCCGTAGGAAGTTACTCGCCCTTCGGGGATTTTCCGGGCAATTTCGTAGACCTTTTCGAAAAAATTATCGTTGTTTGAATTTAATTTAGCCACCAATACGCAAAGTTTACCTGTTGCTATTCTAAAAGCCAAGAATAGGTTAAATTTAAAATTTATAATAAAAC
>Ga0114982_1001198_pt1 | contig 13011 bp, 10 predicted proteins | sample Shrwel_input2_FT_FD_87183 | JGI IMG/M metagenome (GOLD analysis project Ga0114982, IMG submission 87183) | Subsurface microbial communities from deep shales in Ohio, USA - Utica-3 well 1 S input2 FT | ecosystem: Environmental > Aquatic > Deep subsurface > Shale gas/oil reservoir > Produced... | reverse complement strand
TTTTAGTATTATCCCCACTTTTGCAGAATTTGCCTTAATTGCTGCCATTTTATTCACACAATATGAACTAAAATTTGCGCTGATTACGTTTGCAACGGTGGCAGTTTATATCGGTTTTACCTTTGCGATTACCGAATGGCGCATCGAATATCGACATTTAATGAATTCTTTAGAATCCAAAGCCAATAATCAAGCAATTGAAAGCCTTATCAATTATGAAACTGTAAAGTATTTTGGCAATGAAAGCCTAGAAGCGCATCGCCACAATGAAACTTTGCAGCAATGGGAAGAAGCCGCAACTAAAAGTCAAACCTCCATGTCTGCCTTGAATTTTGGACAATCGGCAATTATTGCGATTGGGGTGAGCATTATCATGGTGTTTGCCAGTCAGGGCGTGGTCGAAGGGCGCATGAGTTTAGGCGATTTGGTACTGGTGAATACGTTTTTACTGCAATTATTCATTCCGCTGAATTTTTTAGGCATGGTATACCGCTCGGTAAAATACGCGCTGGCGGATATGGACATGATGTTTAAACTCTTGAACCAAACCCCTGAAATTCAAGATAAAGCTGAAGCGAAACCGTTAGAAGTGGGCGCGGGCGAAGTACGCTTTTCAAACGTCAGTTTTTATTACAATACAGAACGCCCAATTTTACATAATGTAGATTTTACTGTGCCCGCAGGGCATAAAGTTGCGATTGTCGGCGCGAGCGGTGCGGGCAAGTCTACTTTAGTGCGTTTGATTTTTCGGTTTTATGAAGTGCAAACAGGCAGTATTTTAATTAATGGGCAAGATATTCGTGGGGTGACGCAGGACAGTTTACGCGCTGCAATTGGAATTGTGCCGCAAGACACGGTTTTATTTAACGACAGCTTATATTTTAACATTTTGTATGCGCGTCCCAGTGCCAGCCCTGAAGAAGTGTATCGTGCCGCGAAATTGGCAAATTTACATGACTTTATTAATTCTTTGCCGCAGGGCTATGAAACCGTGGTCGGTGAACGTGGTTTAAAACTGTCTGGTGGTGAAAAACAACGGGTTGCAATTGCTCGGGTAATTTTGAAAAATCCTAAAATTATGATTTTTGATGAGGCGACTTCTTCGCTGGATTCCAAATCAGAACAAGCGATTCAAAACGCGCTCGCCAGCGTTGCCGAGCACCACACGACACTGGTGATTGCCCATAGATTATCCACAATTGTGGATGCGGAACAAATTTTAGTGATGGATCATGGGCAGATTATTGAACGTGGCACACACCAAGAATTGTTAGCTTTACAAGGCAGTTATGCGCATTTATGGAATTTGCAACAGCAAGAACGGGTGAATGAAAATAGTGAAAGTGAGCTGGTTTAAACTGCAATATTAAGCCTTAAGATGTTGATCTCGTTCCAACGCTCCAGCGTTGGAATGCCTACCTCGTCGCTCCAGCGGCGAGTCCTTCGTGTGAAAACGTTTAATCTCGAATGATGCGCTTCCTCTTGTTGGCACATCCTATTGCATTTGTTAAATTTATCGCTTCCCCGCCCGCAAGCCCGTCCAGAATAAAGCCATGATGAATAAACTCACCGCCGCCACCACCACCGAAGGGCCTGCGGGCGTGTCAAAATGCAAAGACATCACTACCCCCAGCGTCACCGCAATACTCCCGATAATGCTCGCCAACCATGCCATTTGCTCAGGCGTATGTGCAAAATAACGCGCGGTTGCGGGAGGAATAATCAACATCGAAGTAATCAGCAGCATGCCCACAATTTTCATCGCCACCGCAATCACCAAAGCAATCAGCAACATAAACACTAAACGCACCCAATCCACAGCAACCCCTTCCACTTTGGCAAGCTCTTCGTGAATCGTCATTGAAAGCAAGGGCTTCCAAATTTTCAACAAACCCATCAAAGCAATGCCGCCGCCGCCATAAATCCAGTACAAATCTTGTACGGTAATGGAAAGCAGGTCTCCAAATAAATAACTGGTTAAATCAATCCGCAAACCTTCAATAAAAGTCAGCGTCACCAAGCCCAAAGACAAGGCACTGTGCGACAAAATCCCGAGCAATGTGTCGCTGGCAAGATGGCGTTGTTGCTGCAACCCTACCAATAATAACGCCAACAAAATGCACACACTGATAATTCCGACTTGCGGGCGCACATTCAGTAATACCCCCAAGGCAATGCCCAATAAAGCAGAATGCGATAAGGTATCCCCAAAATACGCCATGCGTCGCCACACCGCAAAGCAGCCTAAAGGCCCAATCACCAAACTCACGCCCACGCCGCCAATCAAGGCACGCCACACGAAAGCATCCATCAGCGCGGCACTCGCGGTAAATTTTCAGCGGGCACGATTGGAATAATATTTTCAAAGTTTTTCACAGGCAATTCCTGATCCGCTGCATGGTGGTGTGAATAAAATGCCAAATCTCGCGCCGCCCGCGCCCCAAATAATGCCAAATAAGCAGGATGTTGGCTGACTGCCGCAGGATGTCCCATACAACAAATTTGCTGATTTAAACAGATAATTGAATCAGTTGCCGCCATCACTAAATGCAAATCGTGGGAAACCATCAAAATGCCACAGCCGCGTTGGGTGCGAATCTGTGCAATCAGTTCGTAAAGTTCATATTGTCCATTCACGTCCACGCCCTGAATCGGTTCGTCAAGCACCAATAAATCAGGGGCGCGTAACAAGGCTCGCGCTAATAATACGCGCTGCATTTCGCCGCCAGAAATCTGTTGCAAAGGACGCTTTAATAATTCAGTTTTGACCCCCACTTCTGCCAAAGTGTTGCGCAAAACCTCGGGTTCTTGCATCCCACTCAGGGCAAGAAAACGCGCCACGGTCAACGGTAAGACTGCGTCAATATGCAGTTTTTGCGGCATGTATCCGATACGAATCCCATTTTGACGCACCACCATGCCTGAATACGGTTTAATTAAGCCCAGAATCACCCGCACCAGCGTGGACTTGCCCGCGCCGTTGGGTCCAATTAAAGTCACGATTTCACGACGATTTAAATTCAACGAGACGTTTTGTAAGGCGAGATGTTGTTCAAATTTTACGCTAACTTCATGCACTTGAATGAGTGGCATGGTGTCCTCAGCTTGCATAACGGGCTTGGCAATGAGCGCAACGTCCGCTGATTTCAATGGTTTGGCTTTTGACGGCAAAGCCTAAAATTTCAGCGTGTTGCAAGATACAATTGGTAATTTCAGGGGTATTTAATTCAATCGCATTGCCGCAATGTTCGCAGATGAGAAATTGCCCAACATGGGTCGCCTCGGGGTGCAAGCAGCCAATAAAAGCATTTAACGAAGCAATGCGGTGGATTAAACCTTGCGCCAGCAAAAAATCTAAAGCGCGATAAACCGTGGGCGGGGCGGCGCGGCGACCTTGGGCGGTTTGTAAACTTTCTAAAATGGTATACGCCCCCAGCGGTTTATGACTGCGCCACACCAATTCCAAAACTTGTAAACGCAAGGGTGTGAGTCGCACGCCGCGTTGTAAACAAAGTTTTGCAGCATTGCCAAGGGCTTGGCTTATGCAGGCGGCATGGTTGTGTTCATCGGGAAAGGGGGCATCTGACGGCATCTGACATTCTCAAAATTTAAGCGATGTGGGTGTTACTGAAGCCCCCAACCCCCTAAAGGGGGCTAAACATGAAAGATTTTGTCTTTAAAGTCCCCTTTAGGGGATTTAGGGGCTTCTTTAAGCAGTTAAAAAATACTTTGGGACTCTCCTCCCCTCACTCCCTCTTTGTCAAAGGGGGAAGCGCAAGTTTAATAAACTGATTATGTTATATTATAACTTTTTGTCCATACCAAACAAGTCTACTGAGGAAGCGCTGCACTTTTCCCAAGCTGTGAGCAGATTATGTTAAGACGCTCATTCTGACATCAGCTATTATTGATTGAGCACGCTCTGAATTTTTAGCGCAGTCACTTTCTAATTTTTACTAGGAAATCCTTATGTCCTCTTCTGAATCTCCATTGGACCATTTGATCCTGAATTTTGACCAAGGCTTACGCACCTTGTTAGGAACGCCCGTGGGCACAACCCGCGATAACCCTGCAACAACTTTGGCAGATAACGATTTAAATGCTGCCGAGCGTAAATTAGCAGCACGCTTGATGCGGATTAATCACACTGGTGAAGTCTGTGCGCAAGCTTTATATCAAGGACAAGGTTTGACCGCCCGCGAAAGCCGTGTACAAGCTCAAATGCAGCAAGCCGCCCAAGAAGAAAATGATCATTTATTGTGGTGTTCGCAGCGGGTACATGAATTGGGCGATCACCTGAGTTTATTGAATCCACTGTGGTATGCAGGCTCGTTTGCAATTGGTGCAGTGGCAGGTGTGGCAGGTGATAAATGGAGTTTAGGTTTCGTGGCTGAAACTGAAAAACAAGTGATTCGGCATTTGGATGAACATCTGCAAACCTTGCCTGCACAGGATGAAAAAAGTCGGGCGATTTTGCAGCAAATGCGTGAGGATGAAGCCCATCATGCCACAATTGCCTTGGAAGCGGGTGGCGCAAATTTGCCTTTGCCTATGCGTTTATTGATGAAAGGCATGTCTAAAGTGATGACAAAAACCACGTTTTGGATTTAGAGAACCGATTTACAATCATTCTTATTTTTAAATTAACCTGAGTTCGGGATAAGAAAGAGCTAAAAGTTTAATAAATCCAGTCGTAGGGTGGAATAGCGTAGCGTATTCCACCAAGAAACGTGATAACGCTAGGCATGACACAGTTGAATCGATAAGACCCTCCCTGTACGGCAGAAGCCTGTAAAATCCGCGCCGCTGGAGCGACGAGGTAGTCGTTCCAACGCTGGAGCGTTGGAACGAGACAAGTATCACGCTTCATGGTGGAATACGCTACGCTATTCCACCCTACTACAAAGATTTCTTATCCCGAACTCAGGTTAAGTTAAGCATCACCTGAAGAATCATGTGGTTTAAATCAGGCGTGAGACCTTCTAGGTTTTTAAAACCTAGAAGGTCTTGAATTAGATTTTAAAAACCTAGCAGCTCTGATGCTCGATTGAAGCCTTTAGACAGTTTCGTCATCCAAATGTGCATAAAGTGCAGTCGAAAGATAACGCTCTCCGAAAGAAGGGATAATCACAACAATCAATTTTCCTGCATTTTCAGGACGTTTTGCAATCTCCAAAGCCGCCCACAATGCCGCGCCCGAAGAAATCCCTACCAATAAACCCTCTTCAGTTGCCGCACGGCGTGCCAAACTAAACGCATCATCAGCGGTGACGCGAATGATTTCATCGTAAACTTCAGTATTCAAAATCTTCGGCACAAAACCTGCGCCAATCCCTTGAATCGGATGCGGGCCTTTTGTCCCAGTGGAAAGCACGGGCGAGGCATCAGGTTCGACTGCAATAGCTTTAAAACTGGGTTTACGGGCTTTAATCACCTCGCCAATGCCTGTAATTGTGCCACCCGTACCAATTCCCGAAATTAAAAAGTCGATTTCTCCATCGGTATCCTTCCAAATTTCTTCTGCCGTGGTTTGGCGATGAACTTCAGGATTGGCAGGATTTTCAAATTGTTGGGGAATGAGAACATTGCTGTCTGCGGCTGCTAATTCATTCGCTTTGGCAATTGCGCCACCCATGCCCGCAGGACCTGGGGTTAAAATCAAGTTTGCGCCATAAGCCCGCAATAATTTGCGGCGTTCTTTGCTCATGGTTTCTGGCATAACGAGGGTTAATTTATAACCGCGTTGGGCGCAAACCATCGCCAATGCAATGCCCGTGTTACCGCTGGTGGGTTCAACAATATGGGTGTTGGCATTGATTAAACCTGCTTTTTCAGCCGCTTCAATCATCGCCACCCCAATGCGGTCTTTCACACTGTGGGCGGGGTTAAAGTATTCGAGTTTAGCAAGCACTTGAGCAGGTAAACCTGCGGCAAGGCGATTAATACGCACTAAAGGCGTGTTTCCAATCAGTTGAGTAACATTGTCAGCAATTCTCATTTTCGATAAGTCCTTAAGCAATATGAATTCGATAAAATTTTTAAGCGGTTCAATACGATTAAAATTTCATGTTCTAATATAACCCAACTTGGCTTTTTAGTATAAGAACGAATTTATTGCGGAATAAGCAATTTTTTATAAGGGCGGGGTGTTTTGAAAATGGGGCAATTTACGCCAATAAAAATAATAATTTAAGAATAAGCTGCTGATGCAGTCCAATCACTAAGCTCAGGGAGTCAAAGGCAAATCCAATGAAGGTTTATCAGTTTTCCAAAAACAAGCTATCAACTTTGCTCACGCCTTGACCATAAAATCCAATAAGTTATGATGCCGCGCCTGTTATTTCTTCGGGGCAACCCGGGGCAGGAATACTGTAAAAATACTGCCCTTATTTAATTCACTGCTGATGGTAATGTGCCCGCCCAACATTTCTGAAAAAGATTTACTGATAGCCAAGCCCAAACCCGTTCCCCCAAATTTGCGCGTGGTCGAATTATCCGCCTGCATAAAGGGTTGAAATAAACGTTTTACTTGTTCAGGAGTCATACCAATGCCCTCATCACTGACACTGAGTACAATCCATAACTGACCGTCGGGAGTTTGTTCTTCTCGTGCGCTCAGGCAAATTACCCCATGCTCGGTAAATTTGGCGGCATTGCTTAAAAGATTAAAGAGAATTTGTCGCACTTTAGTGGAGTCGGTATAAATTTCCCCCAGTTTTTCAGCAGGTTTCACCTGTAAAGTGTTATGCTTTTGTTGTATTAAAGGCTGCACAACCAAGGTGATTTCTTTAATTAAGGCTTCAATATCAAAATTTTCTAAATAGACACTGATTTTTCCCGATTCAACCTTAGAAATATCTAAAACATCATTAATTAAACTTAATAAATGCAGTGCGGCGGCCAAGATTTTTTCCATATCCCGCGCCCAGTGCGGAAAACTCTTCTCGTTCATATCCTCAATTAAAATTTCCCCATACCCAATCACTGCATTTAAGGGGGTACGTAGTTCATGACTCATATTAGTCAAAAAAGCGGTTTTTGCCCGATTCGCCATTTCAGCGGTAATTCGGGCTTGTTCTGCTGCCTCTTTTGCTTGATACAACTCGGCATTTTTTTCCGCTAATTCAGCCGTGCGTTCTTGTACTTTTAGCTCAAGATTTTCTTGAATTTCCAACAATTGCGCTTCTATTAAATCCGCGTGTTCTGTCACTGCTTCCAAAGAAATTTGCAATTGCACATTTTCTTTTTCGAGTTCACGGAGGCGTTCATACACTTGGCTAATGTCGTGCTCAGATTTATCCATGAAACAGTCACCCAAAGCGGTTTAACTCAACAGTTGTACTTGCAGCGTCGGTAATAAGCGTTGCAAATTAATACATAATTTTTCTTGCCAAGCAATGGGTTGCTGTGCTTTAAAAATCAGGGTGAGTTTGAGCTGTTTTATATCGCTCACATACATCACAAATTTGGTGAGCATATTAATGCCTGAGCTGTTCATGAATTTCAAAGCGCAAATATCTACCGTGAGCTGATTGGGTTCTTGAGTTTCGGCGGCTTGCTTTAACAATTGCAAAATTGGTTCGTAGGCAAGCGCACCATTCAGTAATAACGAGCCTTCGCAGATGATGCAGGCAGTTTCGGGGTTATAAATAATTTTATATTTATTATCATGGAGTTCTAACATCATTGCTGTCCTTTAAATGCCCGTTTCCAAAGTCACCATCGTAGTCACTTCGATCAAGGGCAAGTCGGGAATATTTTCAAATTTCCAGCCCAATTGCGCCTCGTAATCACAAATCATGCTTAACAAACCCATGCCTGAACGATGTACATTTTCTTCGCGAGCACTGTTGCGCATTGCTTCGAGATATAAAGTCTGAGGATCATGAGCCAGCAAGTTTTCAATAAAGCCTTGAAACAAGGCAGATTGTTCCATCGTAATGCTGTGGGTAATGTAAAACACCAATTGTTCTTGATACAAAGATAAGAAAATTCGCGCCACGGTGGGATTCAGCATGGGGGCTTGGAATTTCATGGCGTTTTCCAACAATTCATTCGCGATATATTTCACGCTGTCGCGAATATTTTCTAATAAGACATCACTGTCAATAATGCCATTAGATTCTTCTTGTTGGCTGGTGTAAAAAATCTTGAAATATTCTGAGATGAAATCAGCAGATAAGCCATTATTTTCCCATCGCTTTTTTAAAGGCTGGCTGCTTGGGGAAAACTGGATGGACAAATATTCTTCGCCTTTAATCTCAGGTTTCTCAGTAAAATTACCATAAATTACTGTACTCATCTTGTCTCCTCACTAAATGACGCGCTTAACCACAACCACAGTAATATCATCCATCAATGGACACGAGCCAATGTAGTCACGCAGGTCTTGAATAAGTGCTTGTTGAATTTGTGTCGAATTGCCTAAACACCATTGCTCAGCGACGACTTGCGATAAGCGTTCAATGCCATACATTTCATCATCAGCATTATGCGCCTCAGTAATCCCATCGGTATATAACACCAGCCCATCACCCACGGCTAACTGAAGTTCGAGATGATTTAAAAACGCGCTAATATCGGTTTTCAGCCCCAGTATAAAACCTAAGTTGAGGGTATCAATACGCTCTACAGTCCCCCCCTGACGAACCAATAAAATTTCTTCATGTTGCCCCGTGATTTGCAAACGACCTTGATGATAATCCAAAAGACTCAAGGTCAAGGTTTTATCAGAATCCATGCGTTGCAAATTGGCAAAAATGGCGCGGTTGATGATGTTTAAGAAAGTTTCAGGATCGCTCACTTCATTTTCCAATAAAGTCAGCACCGCCATTTGCACCATCAACATCACCACACCGCTTTCTAAGCCGTGTCCCGTGACATCTCCAATGCACAGCTTGGTATGTCCTGCATGCTGTAAAACATCGTAATAATCGCCCCCGACTTCAGTGGCAGGTTCCATAAAACCTGCAATGTCTAATTCGGTAATCGCGGCAAGTTGGTGTGGCTTGGGCAGGAGCAATTGCTGCAATTGACGGCTAATTTCAAGCTCGGCTGTCATGCGCAGATTTTCATGTTGCAAGCCTTCGTTTAAACGGCGGATTTTTTCATGTGCGCTTGCCAGTTCAGAGGTACGCAATAGCACCCGTCGTTCTAAATCGTCATTAAGGTTTTGTAAGGCGGATTGTTGTTCATTGACCTTAAGCGACATCTCGTTAAAGCCTTCACTGATTTTTGCAAACTCACCTTCAAAGCCTTGTAGACGATGGGTATAGTTCCCTGCCGCAATCTCGTGCATCCCCTGTTCTAATAAACTCATCGGATCAGTCACTGTGCGTCGAATAATCACAATCACCGCCAGAAAGATACATACAAAACCGATAAAATGCAGTGTCGCCCCTTTGATGAAGGTTTCCCACGCCCGTGCTTGCAAGGTGGCGGCGGGCAATTTAATACTGAGTAAACCGCGTAAATCCCCTTCTTTATAATTCCACGCAGTATCGTATTTTTCACGAATTAATTTGGGCGCGTCTTCACGCTTGCCATGACAGGCGAGACAGTATTTTTCAGTCCACACGGGGCGTGCATATAAATAGTATTCTTCCCCATTTTTCTTAGGATTTTTAAAGGGTTTGAATAAAACTTGTTCTTTGGGATGTTCTCGAAAATAGGCCATTGCTTCTAATTCAGTGGCATCGGCAGTGTGTTCGGGATTGCGAGGCTGATCAGAGACATTTTCAAAACTAAAGCCTGAGTTGTCCCAATTGGGATATTCTTGAGAAATTTTGCCCAAAGCAAAGGCGGGCAGGAAATTCAAATGAACTTCATCCATTTCGATATTATGTTTTAAAATCACTTGTTGTTGATAACGGCGAAACGCCATTAATAATGAGCGAACTTTTTCAGCTTGCCCACGCAAATCTTGAACCGCATTCTGATGTGCATCTTGATAACTGCTGTATTCAACCGCCGTGAATGCCAGCAGCAACACGATCCCAATTGTTAACAGTAATTTGGTTTGTAGCCGCATGATCATTCTCCAGTCGGTAAATACTGAGTTTTTAGGCAGAATAGTCGTACTCTGCCAAAATAACTTTATAAATAATTTAATTATGACTTGGTTAAAGTCTTTAAAGAAGCCCCCAACCCCCTAAAGGGGGCTAAACACAAAATATTTGTTGAGTGTTTAAAGTCCCCTTTAGGGGTTCACTGCCATTAAGTTAAGCACTATCTTATTGATATTCAAAATGCAACTTATTGTCAGTTCAAGTTTCTAGCCTTTCACCCCCTTTGAAAAAGGGGGAAACTAAGCCCGCATATCATCGTGTTTTACGCTTAACTTAGTTGAGGTCTAATTGATGACACACCCAATGATATTTAGACAAATAACTACTTATACCCAGCCTATAATCAAGGAATATAACTGCTGTCTATTACACAACTATTGGCGTATTTTCAAAACCTTAAATCAAAGCTTCTGTTGGGCAGCGTTCAAGAAAACAGTTATAAAAAGGCAGATTTCGAGAATAATTAAAGTAGAGTATAGTTTATTCAAAAAAATAACAAACGGCTGTGAGAATTAACAGCCAACGATTTGCTTAATTTCGCACCACATCCGCAGCCAATCCATGATTCAATAATTGCCCCCGAGCTTGGGCGGCTTGATTGGCATCTTGAAATGCGCCTGCCCGCACGCGATACCAAGTATCGCCATTATTCAAAGTCACAGGCAGCACAAAAGCTGCAATTCCTAGACCAGATAAATGCACTTTTAAGGCTTCAGCACTGTTTGAATCACGGAACGATGCGACTTGTAAGGCATAATTTCCAATCACGGGCGCAGGCGCAGCAGGACGTGGAGCGGGTGTTTGCGTTGGCGCAGGCTGATTTTGTGCCGCTTGAGCAGGTTTTGCCGCAGGCTTGCCATTGGCGGGCAGTACATCATAAAACTCAAAACGTGGGGCTGTCGGCGTGGGTGGCTTGGTGCTTGCCACGGGCATGGGTGGCGCAGGAGTTGGAGCGGGTGGCGCGATGCGTGTTGTCGCAGGACCGGTTAAATTATTAATCGGTAAGGGTATATTGGGCGCAATTTCTCGCAAATACCACAGAAAGGATAAAAAAATGCCGATTAAAATGCCCGCCAGCAGCCATGCCCAACCCGGAGGACAATGGGCAGGAACTCGAGGGGGAGGGGGAGATCGCCGTAATGCCACGATGAATGAACTCCTTGAAAGCGGGGAATTTCTCAGCGAGTCAGAACCCGCTGAGAACGATAACACCTTACATCACTTCGGGTGCAGAAACCCCAATGATGCTTAAACCATTGCGTAACACTTGTTGCACCGCTTTGCTTAAACTTAAACGCGCATTGCGTAAGTTGGCATCGTCAATCAAGAATTTATACGCATTGTAATAAGTGTGGAAATCCTGCGCCAATTCACGCAAATAATACGCAATTTGATGCGGTTCATAAGCGCGAGCAGCGGCTTCAATCACTTCAGGATAACGCGCCAAACGGGTTAATAAAGCCTGTTCGTGCGGGCTGTCTAAACTGGCTAAATCAGCAGCATTGAATTCATGCGCAGGGAAACCGCGCTCGGTTAATTCACGCAACACGCTGGCAATCCGCGCATGGGCATATTGCACATAATATACAGGGTTATCGCTGGATTGCGATTTTGCAAGGTCTAAGTCGAAATCTAAATGTTGCTCACTTTTGCGTTGCACATAGAAGAAACGCGCTGCATCGTTGCCGACATCGTCACGCAATTCACGCAAGGTGACGAATTCGCCGCTGCGGGTCGACATTTGTAAACGTTCTGTGCCTCGGTATAAAGTCGCAAACTGCACTAATAAAACCGTTAAACACTCAGGATTTGCGCCCAAGGCAGACATCGCGGCTTTAACGCGAGGAATGTAGCCGTGATGATCCGCGCCCCAAATGTTAATTAACACATCAAAGCCGCGCTCGATTTTGTTCAAATGATAGGCGATGTCGGAGGCGAAGTAAGTCATCAAGCCATTTTCACGCACTAAGACGCGATCTTTTTCATCCCCAAAACTGCTGGAACGAAACCATAACGCGCCATTTTGTTCGTAGGTGTGACCTTGCGCTTTCAATTTTTCAATGGCGCGTTCGACAGTGTGATTGTCGCTTAAGCTGCGTTCGGAAAACCAATGGTCATAAGTGACGCTGAATTCTTCCAAATCTTGGCGAATGTCACCCAAAATATCCACCAAACCTGCTTGAAATACTTGTTCATATCCCGTTGCGCCAAGCAGTTGTTTACAGCGTGCAATCATCGCATCGATATAAATTTCTTTGTCGCCGCCTTGGGGTTCATCGGGGGGTAAGTCGGCAAAAACTTCACTGACGGAATGATGTAAACTGTCGCCATATTGCTGTTTCAGGGCGGCGGAAATGTCGCGAATATACACACCTTTATACGCATTGCTGGGGAAAGTGAAGGGTTCGCCATAGCTTTCTAAATAGCGCAACCAAACGCTGGTGGCAAGAATATCCATTTGCCGCCCTGCGTCGTTCACATAATATTCTTTGTAAACTTCGTAACCTGCGACACTGAGCAATTTAGACAGTGCCGCGCCATACGCCGCGCCGCGCCCGTGTCCCACGTGTAAAGGGCCTGTGGGATTGGCAGACACAAATTCCACCATCACTTTTTGACCCGCGCCGACTGTTCCCCGCCCGTAGTGTTCGCCTTGTTCTAAAACATTTGCAATTACTTGACGATACGCGTTGGGCACGAGGAAAATATTGATAAATCCCGCGCCTGCAATTTCAACTTTGCTCACAAAATCTGCACTGGGCAATGCCGCAACAATTCGTTCCGCCAAATCTCGTGGACGCATTTTGGCAATTTTGGCTAAAATCATGGCTAAATTACAGGCAAAATCTCCAAACTTAGGATCGCGACTGCGTTCAAGTTGAACTTCAACCACGGTGTCTTGTGGAATTAAGCCTTCGGTTTGGAGTTGTACAAGTGCGTGTTG
>Ga0114982_1001196_pt1 | contig 13014 bp, 18 predicted proteins | sample Shrwel_input2_FT_FD_87183 | JGI IMG/M metagenome (GOLD analysis project Ga0114982, IMG submission 87183) | Subsurface microbial communities from deep shales in Ohio, USA - Utica-3 well 1 S input2 FT | ecosystem: Environmental > Aquatic > Deep subsurface > Shale gas/oil reservoir > Produced... | reverse complement strand
TTTTTCGACCACATGTTAGACCAAATTGCACGTCACGGTCAAATGGATTTAGATATTGAAGTGAAAGGTGATTTGCAAGTTGACGAACACCACACTATCGAAGATACAGCGATAGCATTGGGCGAGGTTTTTGCGAAAGCGTTGGGAAATAAATTAGGCATTGAACGTTACGGTTTTTGTTTGCCAATGGACGATTGCTTAGCACAAGTAGCGATTGACTTTGGTGGTCGAAACTGGTTGGTTTGGGAAGCCGATTTCAATCGGGAAATGATTGGCCAAATGCCAACAGAAATGTTTTTTCACTTTTTTAAATCCTTTACCGACGGTGCCAAATGCAACCTCAATATTAAAGCAGAAGGCATGAACGAGCATCACAAAATAGAGGCTATTTTCAAAGCCTTTGCCAAATCCATTAAAGTGGCTGTAAAACGGGACGCTGATAAAATGATTTTGCCATCAACTAAAGGAATGTTGTAATGGAAATTGCTATTATAGATTACGGCGCGGGAAATGTACAAAGTGTGCTTTTTGCGCTAGAACGATTGGGATATACCGGAAAAATAACTTCAAATGCTAATGAAATTATTAATGCCGACAAAATTATTTTTCCTGGAGTAGGAGAGGCAAATAGCGCAATGAAAATGCTTTATGAACATGATTTAGTTAAAGTAATACTTCAGTTAAAACAACCCGTTTTAGGGATCTGTTTGGGAATGCAACTGTTGTGTAAATCATCAGAAGAAGGAAATGTAAATGGTTTGGGAATTTTTGATATTGATATTAAGAAATTCTTAAATGATGTGAAAGTTCCTCAAATGGGTTGGAATAATATTTATAACTTAAAAACATCTTTGTTTGAAGGAATTTCAGAAAACGAATACATGTATTTAGTCCACAGTTATTTTGCTCCGACTAATAAATACGCTATTGCCGCCACAAATTATGGAATCGAATATGCTTCGGCAATTCAGAAAGATAATTTTTATGGAGTGCAATTTCACCCTGAAAAAAGTGGAAAAATGGGAGAACAAATCTTAAATAACTTCTTAAATCTAAAATAAATTATGAGAATTGTACCCGCCATAGATATTATCGAAGGAAAATGTGTCCGTCTTTCTAAAGGAGATTACAACACAAAAATTATTTACAACGAAAATCCGTTGGAAGTAGCCAAACAGTTCGAAGCACACGGATTACAATATTTGCATTTGGTCGATTTAGACGGAGCCAAATCCAATCAGATTATCAATTATAAAATCTTAGAGCAACTTGCTTCTAAAACGAATTTGAAAATTGATTTTGGTGGAGGTTTAAAAACCGATAAAGACATACAAATTGCTTTCGAATGTGGCGCTAATCAAATCACCGGCGGAAGTATCGCTATAAAAAATCCTGCCATTTTTGAACAATGGATTTCAAAATACGGCGCTGATAAAATTATTTTAGGTGCCGATGCCAACAATAAAAAAGTAGCCATTTCGGGTTGGTTGGAAGAAAGTAAAGAAGATTTAATTCCTTTCATTCAGAAGTATTTTTCAAAAGGAATTCAGCAAGTTATTTGTACCGACATTGCCAAAGATGGTATGTTACAAGGACCTAGTTTTGCATTGTACAAAGAAATTTTGAATGAAATGCCAGACATTCAACTCATTGCTTCAGGAGGTATTTCTTGTTTTGAGGAATTGCCGCAATTGGCTGCATTAGGATGCGAAGGAACCATTATTGGGAAAGCCATTTACGAAGGGAAAATTAGTTTACAGCAATTGGAAAAATTCATTTTAAACAACAACTAACATGCTAACCAAAAGAATTATTCCGTGTTTGGATATTAAAAACGGAAGAACTGTAAAAGGAATCAATTTTGTTGGACTTCGAGATGCCGGAAATCCAATAGAATTGGCAAAAAAATATTCAGAGGCAGGTGCTGACGAATTGGTCTTTTTAGATATTTCAGCCACAGAAGAAGGCCGTAAAACACTAATCCCATTAGTAAGAGAAGTTGCTCAAACAATAAACATTCCGTTTACAGTAGGCGGTGGTATTTCGAGTGTGGAGGATGTTCGTCTATTGCTTCAAAATGGTGCCGATAAAGTATCTATCAATTCTTCAGCAGTAAAAAATCCAGCATTAATAAATGAATTGGCAAAAGAATTTGGTTCCCAATGCATTGTTGTGGCTATCGATGCGAAGATAGTTAACGACCAATGGAAAGTGCATCTAGTAGGAGGAAAGCTAGCCACAGAACTTGACTTGTTCGAATGGGCAAAAGAAGTTGAAAAGCGTGGCGCTGGTGAAATTCTATTTACTTCCATGAATAATGATGGAACCAAAAATGGATTTGCCAACGAAGCAGTAGCACAACTTTCGGCAACCTTGAATATTCCAATTATTGCTTCGGGTGGTGCAGGAACGATGTCTCACTTCGCAGATACTTTCAATCACGGAAAAGCAGATGCAGCTTTGGCAGCCAGTGTTTTCCATTTTGAAGAAATTCAAATTCCAGAATTAAAAAAATACCTAAAAGAAAATAATATAGCAATTCGACTATAATTGCAATTGTGAATTGATATTGCTTAAATTTAAAATTATGACACCAGACTTTACAAAAAATAACGGATTGATCCCGGCAATCATTCAAGATAATGAAACTAAAAATGTACTAATGTTAGGCTATATGAATGAAGAAGCATTAGCAGTAACAATACAAACTGGAAAGATCACTTTTTTTTCCCGTTCAAAAAACAGATTATGGACAAAAGGCGAGGAGAGTGGTAACTTTCTTACGATGAAAAGTTTCAAAATCGATTGTGATAATGATACGTTGATATTTCAGGTAAATCCAACCGGACCAACCTGTCACAAAGGAACGGATACGTGTTGGGCAGAACAGAATTTGCCGACTTTTGGATTTATTACTGTTTTAGAAGAAATTATTGCCAATCGGAAAGAAAATAGTACTTCAGCTACAAGTTATGTCGCTTCTTTATTCGAAAAAGGGATTAATAAAATGGCTCAAAAAGTAGGAGAGGAGGCTGTCGAAGTAGTGATCGAAGCCAAAGATAACAACGATAATTTGTTTTTAAACGAAAGTGCCGATTTGCTATTTCATTATTTAATCTTGTTACAAGCCAAAGGATTCACCTTCAAAGATGTGGTAACAATTTTAAAATCAAGAAACTAAATTTCAATTAATTGCACCTGACTTTTTAATCGCTCGATCAATAAATTCATCATTCTCTTATTGATGTTGGATGAATTTTTGATGTATTCGGCATATTCGTCCAAGGTAAAAAAGGCAATAATAATTCCTTTGAGCGAATTTCGGAATTTAATGTCTTTTTGAATTACATTTTCAATGTAAGCCATTTTTTTATCCGGGGTCAGACTAAAGAAAGCATTTTTTTGTTTTACAGCATAATTAATAAAAACCTGAATAAGCAACTCATTTTGTAATTTCAAAATGGGTCTAAGGGTTTGATTTTGAAAAGCTTCTTCCGAAGAAGATTGTTCGGTAACTGTTCCTAAAGCTTCGCCTCTTAAAAGCAAAAATTGTGTGTCGCGAGTTTCCATCTTAGTTTTTTATTAAATTTAATAAAAAATAGATTTCGCTTTCAGAATATAATTTCAAAGTTATTAGTAATTTAGTGTTGAAAAGATTTAACCGTGTATACTTCAAAAATATTCGTCACTGTCGATGTGGTATTGCTCAAAAAAACCACCATTTTACTCATTAAACGTTTAAAAGATCCCTATAAAGATTGTTGGGCACTCCCAGGTGGATTTGTAGACGAAAATGAAGATTTGGAAGAAGCAGCCAAAAGAGAATTGGGAGAAGAAACCCAGGTAAAAGTAGCAAAATTAGACCAAATTGGCGCTTTTGGAAAACCATATCGTGATCCCAGAAGTCATACGGTTTCTGTGGCTTATTTCGGAGAGGTGGCTGAAAATACGATTGCTATTGCTGCCGATGATGCCAAAGAAGCCTATTGGTTTCCGATAAACGATTTACCACAATTGGCCTTTGATCATAATGAAATCATAGAAAAAGCTTTTGAAAAATTTAGAATAGTAAAAGACAAATAACAAAAGATAAACATGAGATTTCACACCAGAAAATGGGTTAAACCCGAAGATTTAAATCCGAATCATTCATTATTTGGAGGAAAACTATTGGCTTGGATTGATGAAGAAGCGGCTTTATATTCTATTGTGCAACTTGAAAATCCAAGAGTGGTTACCAAACACATGTCAGAAATTAATTTTATCAGCTCGGCCAAACAAGGGGATATCATAGAAATTGGTTTAGATGCGGTTAAATTTGGAAATTCGTCGCTAGTTTTAAAATGTGAAGTCCGTAACATGATGACCCGAGAAACGATTATCACCATAGACACCATTACGATGGTTAGCTTAGGTGTAGATGGAAAACCTTTTGCGCACGGCAAAACACAGGTAGAATTTATTAGTGATAGAATGAAAGAGATTGAATAGATTAAAGCTGTAATCTAAATCCAAAAACTTCTAATTCGCCCTGCATAAAATCTAAATCTTCCGAACGAACAAAACCAATTTTTTCATACATTTTCCAAGCCGGTTTCATTGCATTAGTAGTGTGAATGATCATTTGGTTTAAGTGTAACTCTTTGGCTCTTTCAATACATTTAAGAGTCAGTTGTTTTCCTAAGCCCAATCCTCTGGCCTGAGGACTTACGGCAAGTAACCTGAAACCGGCCGTATTTTTTTCTAATGTTGCTGTTCCTCCCGAACCATAATACTGCATATCGCCAAAGAAAACAACCCCCGCAAGCAATTGGTTTTGTGCATTAAAAACACCTAAAAGTTCTGTTGTCTCTTTTTGGTAAATTCACCAACGTTTGATAACAATTTATAATACTCCGGCTGTTCGTTTGGTTTAGGAAATCCTTCCAATTGCGAATACACATCTACAAGTAACTCTCCTAATTCCGGAAATTCATTTGGCTTTAAATTTCTAATGACAATTTCCATGTAATGTGTCTTTATTAAGCTTCACTAATAGCATTTTTCCCTGAAGGCATCTCGAAGACCTCCAAATCAAAATACACTACCGAAGCCAATATGTGATCAAAAATATCACTCATAATGTATTCGTAGTTTTCAAAACGTTTGTCTTTTGAAAAAACATATACTTCTAACGGAATTCCCTGTGAAGTAGGTTGCAAATGACGGCATAGTAAAAGCATATCCTTATTCAATCCCGGATAATTTTCAAGATAACGCGTTAGGTATTTTCGGAATAACCCAAAATTAGTTAGGTTTCTACCATTGATAGACAGTATTTTATCAACTTCATGCAATTCGTTGTGCTTGCGAATGTCGGCTTGCTTCTTTTCGATATAAGTGCTAAGGAGCTGTATTTTTTTGAAATCTTCCAATTCTTCTTCGCGAACGAATCGAATGGTGTTGGCTTTAATTAAAACATGACGTTTGATGCGACGGCCATCCGAATTAATCATTCCGCGCCAGTTTCTAAAACTATCGGAAATAAGGCTGTATGTTGGGATTGTCGTGGTGGTATTGTCGAAATTTCGAACTTTTACCGTGGCTAAATTAATTTCAATCACATCTCCATCAGCACCAAATTTATCCATCGTTATCCAATCGCCAATGCGAATCATATCGTTAATGGAAACTTGTACACTGGCCACAAATCCTAGAATGGTATCTCTGAAAATTAAAATAATAACCGCCGATACCGCTCCCAAAGTTTTTACTAAAGTATCGGAACCAATATCTAAAATTTTAGCTACAATTATGATAGCTCCTAAAATCCAAAGTAGGATCATAATTACCTGAACATAACTGTCAATGGGTTTGTCACTATATTCTGTTTTGCTTTTTAAATGATCCCTAAAGGCTCTTAAAATTGATTGAACTATCCAAATCACCAAAAGCACAATATAAACAGCCACAAGGCGACCAAATATGGTTTCCCAAGAAGTAAAATCTTCCAGAATAATTGGCACCGATTTATAGATGTAAATCAACGGAATTAAGTGTGAAATATACTTTGCCGTTTCATTAGAAACCAATAAATCGTCAAATTTTGTGCGTGATTTTTTGGCTACAATTGCCATAATGGTTACCAATACAAATCGGAAAACCACATACATTACATAGGCTAAACCGCTTAGAATAACAATATTGACCGCAAGACTTAAATAAGATGCAATCGTGTCATTGAAGTCTAGTTTCATTAATAGTTTATAGCACCAACCGAATATTTTTTCAGTAAATTTAAGCATTACGCAAGTATTTCTTTTCTATATAAAAAGTTCCGAAAGGAGGAACAGAAGCCAAGCAAATTTCAACGTATTTTTTTATTCCCCATTTTTCTTTCATCATCATTACCGTAGCAAAAATGATATACGCCGTAAATAATATTCCATGAGCCATTCCAATATATTTTACAAAAATGGGCATACTAAAGGCATATTTTAGCGGCATGGCAAAAAAGAATAGTAAAAGTGCTGAAATACCTTCAACAAAAGCGAGGGTTTTAAAATTTTTTAATGAAAACATTCTTACAGGATTTGATTATTGTAATTGATACTGCAAAGTAAAGAAATGTTTACTAAGTAATTCTTTCCATTTAGCAACTAATTCGTTAAAAAATGCACAAATCAAATTTTTTACAAATTTGTGTGCTGTTATACTGTTTTTTAAATGTAATTTTGCAAAAATTGAAAAATGGGCATGTCAAAACTAGATATTGAAATCGAACTAGAAGAGAAAAAAATCTTGTATGACTATCAATTACGCGATATAAATGCCATTTTTGATAAAATGGATAACACGGCACACAACTATCACTTGTTGTACCAATTGCCAACAGGAGGAGGAAAGACGGTTATTTTCTCTGAGATTGTACGCCGCTATATCGAAAGACACAATAAAAAAGTAGTGGTTTTAACCCACCGCATTGAGCTTTGCAAGCAAACGTCTAAAATGTTAAGTTCGTTTGATGTAAAAAATAAAATAATTAATTCTAAAGTTAAAGAATTACCAGACCAAAACGAGTTCTCGTGTTTTGTAGCCATGGTAGAAACTTTAAAAAACAGATTGAATGATGATAAATTGCTAATAGATAATGTAGGACTTGTTATCATTGATGAAGCCCATTATAATTCCTTTAGAAAATTACTACATTCGTTCAAGAATTCTTTTATTTTGGGAGTTACCGCAACCCCTTTAAGTTCTAACATCAATCTTCCGATGTATGAAAATTACAAGGAATTAATTGTGGGAGATCCTATCAATAAATTAATCCAAAATGGGTTTTTAGCCAAGGCAACTACCTATAGCTATGATGTTAGTTTATCTAGCCTAAAAGTTGGAATTACAGGGGATTACACCGTAAAATCTTCTGACGAATTGTATTCGCAATTAGACATGCAAAGTAAATTATTGCATGCTTATGAGGAGAAATCAAAAGGGAAAAAGACGTTGATTTTTAATAACGGAATCAATACCTCATTATATGTTTATGATACCTTTAAAAAAGCAGGTTATCCCATAAAACACCTTGATAACACTACCAGTCCCGAAGATCGAAAAGCAATTTTAAAATGGTTTAAAACTACTCCGGATGCTGTTTTGACTTCGGTTGGAATCTTAACGACCGGATTTGATGAACCTACAGTAGAATCGATTATTATTAATCGTGCTACCAAATCGTTAACTCTTTATTTTCAAATGATAGGACGTGGTTCTAGAAAGCTACCCAATAAAGATGAATTTTCGATTATAGATTTAGGAAATAATGCTTCTCGTTTTGGACTTTGGAACGATCCTGTAGATTGGCAACATATTTTTAAATCACCGGAGTATTATTTAGATAATTTGCGCAGTGATGCTGATATTGAAATTAATTTCAGATACGAAATGTCACCCGAGGTTCGTGAATTATTCAAAAATTCTGAAACGATTGATTTTGATGTAGATGCTGAATTTAAAGCTGTTTTGTCCAAAAATTTACGTCCAAAAGAAGTTATTGAAAAATCAATTGTTCAACATGCGACCATGTGTGTAGATAATTCTGAAGATTTAGTGGGCGCCAAAAATCTGGCTAAGTTTTTAGTAGAAGACATCGAATATCGCGTTAAACTTTTTACACGTTGTCTAGCAAATTCTACCAAAAATTATAGAGAATGGCTTATTGAAGATTATACCACTAGATTGCAAATAGCCATAGGAAAACTCTATAGAGAACGTTTATTTGCACTTGATGATTAATAATTACTATTGAACTATAATTTATAATATGTATTACAAAAACTACAATTTTAATTAAAAACGATTCTTTTTTCTATAATCCAAATACCAAAGTGAAAACTTAAGAGCAATTGGAAAAACTATAATAAATAACACTATTTCTTTCATCTTTATAAATACTCTCGTTGTGTCGCTCCGCTGGAGGTTTTTTGACAAAAGCAATAAACAATATTTTAAAACCAAAAAGAGCATAACTCTTTCGAATTACGCTCTTATCCCTTTCATTTTATCCCTTGCTTCCGTTCGAAGTTGCTCCTCAGCATTGCTTCGATACAAAGGTTTATAATAATTTTTCTATTTACCAAATTTTTTTTAATTAATTACTTCTATGCCTATTTTATTTATCCTTTCTTTTATTATTTCGGGTGAAACTATGTAAGCGGGGAGAGGCTGTATTGACTGGCTGTTATTAGGCACTAACCAAGCGTAATACTGACCATTGTGCAAAATCATTTTATACCAAAATAAAGGAATTTTTAACTTACCCAATTTGCGATAACCAACAACCACACCTGTATAAACTACAATATTTTGATTTGAAACTTCGTGTAAAATCTTTATATAATTTTCTAAATCACGCCAAACTCCTCTATTTAATACTTTCGCTTGAGGCATTACATTTGTATAAACATCGACTTTTTTTACCGCTAAACTATCACAATTGAAATCAATTACAGGCACCAAATGCCCTCTATCATAAATTTTATTCCCTTTGTAATCATTATAATTACCTTGATTTTTATAACTAACTAATTTATTTATACCGATACTACTTCTTAAAAAATAATTCACGCAGGGGGGAGCGGATAACATGTGTTTACTGTACAAAGGTTGCCTTAAAATCGTATCAAAAACAGTAGTATAATAAGACATATCTAATTCAATTATTTGAGCCTTTATAGGACAACTAAACAACACTAACAACAATACTATTTTATTCATTATATTTTATTTTATTATTTATTTTCTTTAAAAAAAAAACCGCAGGGTGAAAACCCTACGGTTGATCTAAAATCAAAAAGACAAACTACTATACAGTCCCCATATAAGAACCTACACGGATAACATTCCCTCCAGCTGTAACAATATTAACTTTGTAAAAGATTTTTTTACCTGCGATTAATGCCCCGAAACGTGCCTCATAAAGAGCTTTTAGGTTTATTAACGCCGCATCATCTGCCGTAATAGAAGTTAAAACTACATACTTATCATTTTTAGAAGTACCGGCAGACAACTGAGGCGACACACAAACCTGTATTGCTTCATCACTTGATGGCGTACCTAAACCAATACTCAATGAAAACACCGTAGTTGATAACGTTTCCGCAACATCTGAAACCGTTGTAATAGCGTTTTTATCAAGTGGCACATCTGTTAGCGTTAAATTAGCCATTGCCAAAGCAACGTTACAACCTGTATACAAGTTTTTACCACTTTGTTGCTTACTACCGAAAACCCCTGTAGTCGCCCAATCAGGAGCAGATGCATTCCATAAATTTCTTTGATTTTCAGTTAACGCAGACCACCCCGCAGACGTTTGAGCAAAAGTGTTTCTAACTAATTGCTGTGCGGTAGTATTTGGATTACCCGCGGGATTAAATCTTTTCATTGTACTGAATGACTGCCCTTGTTTGTGTTGAAACACTTTACTTATGGTTTCATCTCTTCCTGTCATACCGCCGTTTACGGTGGTATTTCTTACTCTTACTCCTCTACCCATTTTTACTAAATAATTAAATTAAACTTTCTTTCTTTCTCTAAAAAAGACTAACACTAAAGACAACACTTGAACTATTACAGCTAAAATTTGTGTCGTGTGGTCTGGAGTAGCTAAAGCAACACCAGTTCCCGCTGGTATCATACTTTTTAAAATAGTACTCGTTGAATCAATTCCGTTACTCATCCTATACTTATCGTTTACGTTAAATTTAAGCTAAGATAAAATAAAAAATATATAAAAATAACAAAAAGTAAAAATAATCGATTAAATATAACAAAAAGCGTATAAATACAACACTATTTTAAATATTTACCGATATAAACAGCACGAGCAAAAAGCAACAAAGATTTTAAAGACTCCCGACGATTGAGAGATTCAGGACAAACCTCAAAGCGGAGCAATTCCGATTTTATAGCTGTACCAATAGCCAGTAAAGTTGACCTATCAGCCTGCAAAATATGGGAACGAACAACGGCGGTATTATAAGAGAGTAAACGCATTTTTTTATATAATATACAAAAAATCAAGGAGTTACGCAAGTAAAATACAAAACAAAACCGCAAATTTTATAATTATTTATGGAGCTTGCGGAAGAAATAATTATAAAATTTGCGGGGAATGGAAGCCGACTATAGACGACCCCAAGCAAAGCGAACAATGATAAAAACCGCTATTTACAACAGCTTATAAAAAGGTTTTTATTATTGTGAGTGGCGCAGGGCGGAGGAGCGGAAAACGCAATGAGGTGCGGGGATGGGAACGGAGGAGGAGGAACGACGACGGAGAGAAGCAACCGCAACGGAGTTATAATAGGGTGCAATGCCTTGCACCCGCATAACGCAGGAGCGAGAAAACAATATAAAAAACAGCCGTAGGCGTACCAACGAGCGAACCGAATGGAGAAAGAGCGTCCGCCAAATTAACAAGAGGCGGTTTGTTTTTTTACCTTATTCCAATGCATAGCGGAGCGGAGCAAAACAAGAAAAGTAAAAAAATAAAAGTAGCCACGACGAACGACGAGGCAACCCGTGTGGAGAGAGGAACGAAAACGGAGGGAGGAACGACCGACTGAAAGAAACGAACGCAACAAAGGGGCGCAAGAAGTGAGACCGCTTGATAGCCTTTTGAGGCTGGAATGTATTAACTTTCTGAAAACGAAATGTTTTTATCAAACCGTGGAATAATATCGATTTTCACGAGCATAATTCTGAAACAAGCACCATAAAGACTGTTTAACTATTGTTTCCTGCTCCTTGGTATCAAAATATATCACCTGACAATAATCATAAACATACTCCTTTACATTTTTTAATTTACTAAAAATATCATCAGTAACACTACTTACTTTTTCTAAAAAAATTTCGACTTTGGAGAGCCGGGAGAGCGAACGAGAACAAAACCAAAGCCTCAAATTACTTTCTAAATTTTCGCGTACCGCAACTATTGAATTTAACGATGCATCACTTTTTTTGGTAATGTATTTTGATATATACCAAGCTATATTTTTACTACTTGTAACATTCTTACAATCGACAGTATTAGGCTCACACCATTTTGTATTCGTACCCATATCAAACCTGCCTTTTAATATTTTGTAGTCTTCCTGCCCTTGTTTATGAAATTCCTTGTAATAATCTTGAAAACTATATTTTGAAAATTTACTACAATAATGATCAACATACCCTAATTTATTTATAATTCTATTCCATATTTTCTTACATTTCCAATACTCTATATAACAGTCAGTTGCTATATGATAATGAGCATTACCATTTTTTTGAAACTCTAACCGCCAAACATAATTTTTCAAACCAAACTTTTGACTACATTCTGTAATAAATTGATTTAAACACTCTTTCGTAATAACGTCAGTTGTATGTTTTTGTTTACTGGGAAGTGTTAGTGTTATAAAATTCATTTTGAAATTAAACAACTTTTTACCGTTGTGAGTAGTTATTGTTTGATTTTTTGAAAGATGATACAACCAAGTAATTTTTTCCCGAATACGCCCGCTTGCCTTTTGACTTATCTCGAAATCGTGTTTATTACTTTTTGGCTGGGATATTAGCGCTATGCCTATTGACTTAACAAAATCTTTATTCTTATCATTTAATTGAACTACAGCATTGTCATTGTCTTTACTTTTTTTAATGAATTGTGTATAAAAAACTATTTTTTCGGGGCGAAGCGATGCTTTGTGCACTATATGAAATCTATCGGAATAATCATTGTTTAAAGGAATCATTGAAACGTGGTATTTGTGGAAACTTATTTTTTTGAATTGTGGGCGGAATACTAAATCAAACTATATACTATATCTATATAGCACTAAATCGAATAATGCAATTTGTTATAATTACCTAACATTACATTTTTGTACTCATACTCTTTTATTATTAATTTCTCTTGAAATAAGAGCAGGGCGGAGCGGGGAACACCTGATAATAAACCCTCAATAATATCATACTTAAGTATTGCTATTTCAAGCCTCAGACTGTTTTCTAACTGCTTAATCCTTAGTTTTTTATTAACTATCGACATACATCAACTATCTTTAAATTAAACATCTTATAACCTAAATCCATCAACGAAGTGAAAGCGGGGGTAGACTGCAAAACCGTTGCAACATTACCAGTATTATTCACTGTAAACATTCTACCAACTAAAATGCATCCTTTTGTATCATTTATATAATTTCCTTTATGTATTAAGATCTCACTTCTATTGTCTACATTCTGTATTTTATAAACAACACCAAAGCGGGGCGAAGCGTGTAACACTACTTGATATTCATTAGCAGGGATACAACTTATTTGCTTTTTATTGCCTTTATACGGAAGCTCGAGGGTATAACATTTAAAAACTGTAACACCGCTTGAATCAGACAAAACCATACGCCCAAGCGTATAAAATTCACTTATTAAAAACCTTTCTAAAATTGCTTTTTGAATCATAATTTCTTGTATTAATATATATTGTGT
>Ga0114982_1001195_pt1 | contig 13016 bp, 13 predicted proteins | sample Shrwel_input2_FT_FD_87183 | JGI IMG/M metagenome (GOLD analysis project Ga0114982, IMG submission 87183) | Subsurface microbial communities from deep shales in Ohio, USA - Utica-3 well 1 S input2 FT | ecosystem: Environmental > Aquatic > Deep subsurface > Shale gas/oil reservoir > Produced... | reverse complement strand
CGGAGAAGATGGCTGTACATTGATGGGAAGCGACCGTGCTACGATATATACGGTAACCAACTATGTTTGCACGAATATCTATGACGGAACAGAGACTGGTGGCGGCGGAGAATATTATGGTTCTGGCGGCGGAACAGACAGCGGAACAGGAGGCGAACCACTAGGACCGGGAAACCCGGAACCATGCAACGGAAGTGGTGTATCAACAAATCCTTTAGATCCTAATACCAATATTGGAGAGGGAGGATGTTCGGGAATTCCTACGGTGGTTACGGTGCCTGCTACCACAAATCGTCCGTGTACTAAACTAAGCCAGACAACAACAAATCCAGAATTTACATCCAGTCTCACAGCTTTAAAAGGTAAAACAGCTTTGTTTAGAGAAACCGGATATACTCTTTCTGATCCTTTAGCCGGCAGCAGCCAAACCGGTACGCAAGATACTTTTCTTGATAGCCCGGTAGGATCTAGCAGTGTGCGTTTCACTTTTAACCCTAGTACTTTTGCTTTTATGCATGTACATTATGATCATTTAAAAGATCCTATTTTCTCACCGGGAGATGTGATTGAATTTAACAAATGGCTGGTCTGGGCAAAGGACTGGAACAGCATCCCGACCAATATCCCAAAAATAGACCTCAAAAGGCTGTCTTATACCGTGGTAACAAGTCTGGGAGTATATACCATGACTTTCGACGGTACAGATGTTGCTCCGTTTACTAATTATGATAGTAATAAAATTAAGGATAAATATTTGAATGGTTTAGGTTCAGCAGCAACCCAGACTTTTAACGGGGAAACCAATTTTGATATGGATAAACTGGAGGAAGAATTTTTAAGATTTGTAAAAGAATATCTGCCGATGCCGGGAATGAAGCTTTACAAAATTGAAAACAGCGGCAACTACGAAATATTTTTAAAACCCAATAATAAGCGCGACATTATACCGTGCAACTAATCAAATTAATATAAACATGAAAAATTTAATCATACTACTTTTAAGTTTTGTTTCTTGGAGTGCCTATGCACAAGAATTTCCACTCAAAACAAGTCCTTTTGATATTCCTACTAATGGATATATAAAAGACTTGAATAACGAATACGGAAAATATGTTGGTCTCTGGAAAGGACAATGGAATGGCAAAACAATTTATATTGAGCTTAAAAAAGTAAAATACTATTATAATGATAGCTATCCGTATTATATTGATAAAATATTGGGGGAGAGAAAAATACTAGATGTCAATGGAAATGTAGAATTAGACAGAATTACTAATTTTGATTATCAGAATCCTGAAATTTGGGGCTTAGGGTTTCCAACAGGTTATAATAATATGACTTATCAGTCCTTAATGTTTTACCCCAAAAATATGTGCGACATGGATGCAAGGCTCGTGATAACCAATATCACCCCAACCCAAATGACTCTACATCTGCATGGCATGATGGGATATCCAACATCTAATTGTGTGCATGATGCATACGTTCAGCAACATGGTGAGTGGCCAATTAATTTTCCTAAAGATATTGTTTTGACAAAGCAATAGAAATGAAAAATTTAATCATACTGCTTTTAACTTTTGTATTTTGTAGTGCATACGCACAAGAATATCCACTCAAAACAAGTCCCTCAGATATTTCTGTTAATGGATATATAAAAGATCTCAATAACGAATACGGAAAATATGTTGGTCTCTGGAAAGGACAATGGAATGGTAAAACCATTTACATTGAGCTGAAAAAAGTAAAAGTTTATCGCAATGGTAATCATCCATATTATATTGATAAAATATTGGGGGAAAGAAAGATCATAGACGCAAACGGAAATGTAGAATTAGACAGAATTACTAATTTTGATTATCAACATCCTGAAATCAGAGGATTAGGTTTTCCAACTGGTTACAATGGTATGACTTATAAATCATTAATGTTTTACCCAAAAAACATGTGCGATATGGATGCAAGACTTGTGATAACCAATATTACCCCAACCCAAATGACCCTACATCTGTATGGTATGATGGGATACCCAACATCGAATTGCGTGCATGATGCATACGTGCAACAGCACGGTGAGTGGCCTATTAATTTTCCTAAAGATGTTGTTTTGACAAAAGTACCATGATAACTAAAAGTTGTTATATAGTAATAATTGTTTTTATCCTTATGTCATGTAAAAATAATCTACTTGGAACTTATGAAAATATTGATAATCATATCAGTAAATGCAAGTTGGATTTAAATAAAGACAATACTTATTTATATATATGTTCTGGTCATCTTATTGGAACACATTGGTCTTATGGTAATTGGGAAAGAAAAAAAGATACTTTATATTTTTCAAAAAAATATTTATATGATACAATTAGAACTAGTGATAAGGATTCTTTAATTCCTTCTTTTGATACAGAATCTGAACTAATAATTAAAAATAAGGAGACTACGCTTTTTCTTCATAGTATATATATGGAGGCTGGTAATCATCCTCAGAAATACTATTTTATCTTTCCGAAAAGTAAATTGGTTATCAAAGGCAGAAAATTATTTGAAATTAAGAATGTTCAAGAATTAGACAGTGATTACTATGCCAAGTAATAAATGTTTAAATTGAGTTACATGTAGTTGAATTATAGAAACCCCCACTGCGCAAAGTTTGCAAACTTTGAGCAATAATAAAACCACAATAATTAAAATATTGCTTACCCAAAACTCCTCTAAAGGATTTTACCAAAAGCTCTAAAGGTTTTACCCAAATCGTCGAGAGCTTTTCAAAAAAGCAGGCGTGCAAAAATAAAAAGCAGGCGTGCTTTTTATTTTTGCTTACAGAACTTTTTCAAACTTTATAATAGTAAGCATTTTTTTACTCCTTTTATTAGCTAAAAATACAAAATTGAAACTTTCCCTCACAAAAAGCATAAATCTTTCTATTAACAAAAATTTCATCATCTAATATATCTTCTTTAGCTTTGCCTAAATTTTTTATCCATAGAAATGCAACAGGATTTTTTTAAATATCAGGCTCAAACGACGCAGTTTGCAGCAGGTTTTGAAGTAGAAAAAGCAGAAGGAAGCTATATTTTTGGAAAAGACGGCAGGAAATACCTTGATTTTGTAGCTGGAGTTTCTGCCAATACTTTGGGGCATTCTCATCCAAAGATTGTGAATGCAATCAAAGAACAGACAGACAAATATCTTCACGTAATGGTTTACGGAGAATATGCTCAGGAAAAACCGGTAGAACTTTGCAGATTATTGGCAGAATCTACGCCAGATCCTTTAGAAATTACCTATTTGGTGAATAGCGGAGCGGAAGCGATTGACGGAAGTTTAAAATTAGCGAAAAGATATACAGGAAAAGAAGAGATTGTTTCATTTAAAAATTCTTACCACGGAAATACACATGGAGCATTAAGCGTTTCGGGTAACGAATATCATAAAAGAGAATTTCGTCCTTTGTTACCGATGGTTTCTTTCATTGAATTAAATAATGAAAACGATTTCGACAAGATTACCGAAAAAACCGCCTGTGTCATTCTTGAAACCATTCAGGGAGCAGCGGGATTTTTAGTTCCGAATGCTGGTTATTTAATTAAATTGAAAAAAAGATGTGAAGAAGTTGGCGCACTTTTAATTTTAGATGAAATTCAGCCAGGCTTCGGAAGAACAGGGAAATTATTTTCTTTCGAGCATTTTGGGATCGTTCCGGATATTTTGGTAATGGGAAAAGGAATGGGAGGCGGAGTTCCTGTAGGAGCTTTTATGAGTTCCAGAAAAATTATGGAAAGTCTTTCTCATTCACCAAAATTGGGACACATCACTACTTTTGGTGGTAACCCTTTAATTGCAGCTGCATCTCATGCTACTTTAAAAGAAGTTTTAGAAAGTGGATTGATGGATGAGGTTGCCGAGAAAGAAGAGCTTTTCAGAAAACTTTTAGTACATCCGAAAATTAAAAATATTAACGGAAAAGGTTTGATGCTTGCTGTGAATCTCGGAACACCGGATTTTACCCTAAACGTTGCAAAAAAATGTATGGAAAAAGGTTTAATTGTATTCTGGCAATTATACAGAAACGAATATCTTAGAATTTCACCACCGTTAACGCTTTCTAAAAGTGAAATAGAAGAAGGATGTAAAATTATTCTTGATGTTTTGAATGAGAATTAAAATTTTTCTTAAGCCCTATAAAAAAGCCTCTCGAATGAAGAGGTTTTTTCATGAAATATGTTAAAATTAACAACAAAAACCTGACTGAAAATAAATAAATAAATTTTTCTGATAAATATCATTCATAAAGCATAAAAATCTATTTACTTTTTTGTGTAATAAAAAAATTAATTTATATATTGCGTGACGTTAAAAATAAGTTATATGGCGAAACATAAAGTCCATTACGAATTCCCAATGCATTGTCTTTCAGAGATTTTGTATGAATATTTGGCTAGTGCAGAGGGATTATCTGAGTGGTTTGCAGATGATGTGGTAGAGAAAGGTGACGATTTCTATTTTAGTTGGGGTGGAGGTTCTGAAGAAAAAGCAACTTTGATCAGATATAAGCCTGAAGGTTTCGTACGTTTCAGATGGGAAGAAGATGAAGGTACAAAACACTTCTTTGAAATGACGATCACTATCGACGATATTACAGAAGATTTGGCTCTCAATATTACAGATTTTTGTGAAGAAGGTGACGAAGAAGAGAATGCTTTGTACTGGGAAAATCTGATAGAAAATCTTAGAATAAAATTAGGTGCTGCTTAGTTAGAGGTACTCATTTAATGGTAAAACTGATGAACGATTTATCGTTCATTATTTTTTTATAAATTATCATACTTTGGAAAATACATATTTTACATCAGAAGAACTCGAACTAAAAAACAGAGCATTTCTTTTGGGAGATGCGGTAAAGGTTTCATTTTTTGTAAGAAACTCTCAATTAATCATGGATGAAGAATGCTATTTCTTTCTAATGGCATCAATGAGAAAAATGAGAATGAATATCCCTTTAACGTATACTCTGGAATTTTTTCAGACACTTTTTAAGGAAAAAGTAATCAACGGAGGAGAAGTAAAAAACGGAATCATTAATTTCTTGGTGTACAGAAATTCTGACGGAGTTACCTTATCAAAATCTACCGTTTCGTATTTCTTTGAAGTTACTGAAATGAATGATGTTTTGGCGATTAACGAAAGATCTTTAGAATTAGATTTGATTAAGGAAATCAACGTTAATAATAATCTTCTGAGCAATATAAGAGTTCACAGTCCGGAAAATATTTATGCAGGAATTTATGCACAGGAAAATGATTTGGATGATGTAATTCTTTTGAACCCTAATAAAAGAATTGCTCGTTCTATTTCCGGAAATCTTTTATTTCTGGAAGGTAATGTTATTAAAGTTCCAAAGCATTCTGAAGGAGCTTACATTTCTCCGCTGCTGGAAAATTTTGTAACATTCTTGCATAAAAACAATCTTGCCGATATTCAGGAACATGAAATTATTGCGTTTGAATCTCAAAAAGCCGAAGAAATTCTGATGATTTCAGACGAAAAAGGAATATTTTCTATAAAGAAAATCAGAAATAAAACATTTGAAAACGCCCGTTTTTCAGAGTTGGTAGAAGGCTGGAAAAACAGCTTCCCGAATTAAATTGACAAACCCGGTAAACAACAATGACGTCCTTTACCGGGTTTTATTCTGATACAATCAGAAAGTGTATTTTCTATTTATTGTTCGTTGAAAAATTCGACAAATTTCTGTGCGATTTCTTTTTGCCCTTTTTGGCTTGTTATATATTTACGATCTTCGGTATTATTGATAAATCCTAATTCTACCAATACAGCAGGAGCTTTGGATTCTCTTAAAATATGAAGATTTTTTTCTGAAATACTGCAATTTCCTAATTTTTTAGAAATTTTATCCGCTATGTTTTTTGAAGCGTCAGAATTCTTGATATATATTTCGTGACCGTTTTTAGAGGTTTCGCTTTCTGGAGTTCTATTCACGTGAAGCGAAATTACCATTTCAGGATTCAGGCTGTTTATTTTATCAGTTCTTTCAGTAAGACTTGGGTAAGAGTCATCATCTCTAGTTAAAACAACTTCATAATTACTTTGAGAATTATTTATTTCTTTAATTTTTGAAGCAATATCCAGAACGATTTGCTTTTCAGAAGCCTTTTCAAATGTTGCTCCCTTATCTTGTCCGCCATGACCTGCATCTATTACGATAATTTTTTTATCAATTGGTTTAAATGATAAAAAAGCGACAGCAAATAGGGGTACGATAAGTAATTTTCTAACGTTCACAGTCTTGTTTTTTTAGTTTATCAAAGAACGTAAAAAGTATGTTAAAAATTATGTAATGAATACTAAAAGTTTGTTAAATGTAAATCGTTTCTTTGTGAAGTAATGATTAGTTTAGTGAAATATCTTCAGGCGCATTTGCCCACAAAAGATATTCTCCACCGAGATTTTGCATGATCGATTTCCATAAGGTTTGATCATTTGGAAGGGTGTAATCCAGATTGTAAACATCTACGACTGTCCAGAGTTTGCGGTTGATTTCGCCATCCAGCTGTAATGCTCCCCATCCGGAATATCCTGAAAAGATTTTCACATCATCAATGCTTATTTCTTTGTTTAAAACCGAATTAATCACCGATTCTATATCTTCAGTTACATAAAATTCGTTGTTGATTTCTGTATAAGATTCTGAAATTTTCTTTCCTTTAACGATCAAAAAAACTTTTTCATTTTCTACAGGTCCGCCATCATAAACTTCTATTTTAAAATCAAAGAAATTCCTGAATCTGCTACTCATTTTAGAATTTTTTTTATTCAGGATGAGACCTAAAGCACCATTTTCATCATGTTCTATAATAAGAACTACTGATCTGGAAAAAATATCTCCGGAAATATCGGGTGTGGAAATTAATATTTTACCTTTGTATGAGTAATTCATACTCAAATTTAATAAAAATTATTTATGGAAAACCTTCATGATAAGAGAAAAGTCTATGAAAAATCTCAACTTATTGAAAGTGAGATTAAAGAAAACCCGATAGAACAATTTAGAGATTGGTTTTTGGATGCATCATCAAATCCTACGGTTTCTGAGGCAAATGCAATGGCGATTTCTACTGTTGAATATGATGGCTGTCCCAGAATAAGAATGGTTTTGCTGAAAGAATATACGTATGAAGGTTTTATTTTTTACACCAATTATGAAAGCAGAAAAGGAAAAGCTATAGACAAAACACATAAAGCCTGTCTTCATTTTTTTTGGCCCGGTTTAGAAAGACAGATTATTATAAAAGCTGATGTGGAAAAAATTGCTGAAAATCTGAGTGATGGCTATTTTCATTCCCGTCCCAAAGGAAGTCAGCTTGGTGCGGTAGTTTCCCCACAAAGCAAGGTGATTCCTAATAGAGAGTTTTTAGAAGTAAAATTAAAGGAACTGGAAGCTCAGTTTGTAAATTCTGAAGTTCCGAGACCTGAAAATTGGGGTGGTTATATTGCGAAACCTTACGAAATAGAATTTTGGCAGGGAAGACCCAATCGACTGCACGACAGAATAATCTACACATTGAAAGATGTAGATTGGGAAATATCCAGACTTGCTCCTTAATTTTTTTTGAAATAAAAAACCTCATCTTTTGATGAGGTTTCCATTTTTATAATCGGATTGATTATTTTTTCTTAACACCTGAAACAGCAGTTGCCAAATCAGCTCCCGCTTTAAATTTAGCTACTTTTTTAGCAGCAATTTTGATCGGCTTTTTAGTTGCTGGGTTTATACCTTGTCTTGCAGCTCTTTCAGATACAGAGAAAGTACCGAATCCCACTAAAGAAACTTTTCCGTCTTTTTCCTTTAAAGTGTTTGAAACGTTAGAAATAAAAGATTCCAGAGCAGCCTTTGCTGCAACTTTAGTAATTCCTGCATCTTTTGCAATTGCGTCGATTAATTCAGACTTGTTCATAATTTTTATATTAAAAGTTAGTTAGTAATTGTAGCAAATATAAAACAATTTTCAAATTGTGCAAATTTTTTATAAAAACTTATAATTATTTTTTATTTTAACCATAAATCAATCAAAATATCATAATCTGAGTTTTTACGAAAAATCTACGTTTCCAGATACTAAAATCATGCCAACTGCTTATCTGTATTAGGTTTCTGAAAAAATGACAATTAAATTTTATTTTTATTAAATCCTAAATTCTGTGCTTAGTTTTGATTGTTTTCACATTTTCGTTGTAAAATGTGTAAGCGGATACAAAATATATTACTTTGTTTAGAATAAATGTCTGGAAGTGTGGTAGTTCTAAAATTTACTTTACCGTCATTTTATTAAATATTATTAATAAATTTGCATTATGTTAATAGAAGTATTTAAATCTAAGATTCACAGGGTAAGAGTAACCGCTTCAGACCTTAATTATATAGGAAGTATAACGATTGACGAAGAACTTATTGAAGCAGCCGGTTTGGTTGTGGGAGAGAGAGTTTATATTGTCAACGTTAACAACGGAGAACGTTTCGACACGTATGTGATCAAAGGAAAAAGAAAATCCGGAGAAGTATGTCTTAATGGTCCTGCTGCAAGAAAAGTGCAGAGAGACGATATTATCATCATCATTGCTTATGCTCAAATGACTCCTGAAGAAGCTAAAGATTTTCAGCCGAAAATTGTTTTCCCGGATGAGAAAACCAACCTTCTTACGTAATTCATGGAAAAAAAATCAACCAATCCTTTAAAATCAATTCTTACCATTATCATTTCGCTTGTGTTTGCAGGCTTTTTTCTGTGGCTTGCTCTCAGAGATTTTGATTTTGATATTGTGAAGAAATCTTTAGCAAAAGCTAATTATATGTGGGTTGTCTTTGCAGCAGTTTTCGGTGTTTTGGCATATTGGTTCAGAGCGGTTCGCTGGAATTTATTGCTGGAACCGATGGGACACCATATTTCTAATTCAAATGCATTCTGGACGATTTCTTTCGGGTATCTGATGAATTTAACAATTCCCCGAAGTGGAGAAGTGGCTCGTGCAACCGCTTTATATGGTGTAGAAAAAGTACCTGTAGATAAATCTTTCGGAACTATTATTTTGGAAAGAGTAGTAGATTTGGTTTGTATGATGGGATTTCTGGGATTGACTTTAATCTTTAAGTATGATGTCATTCTGTCTTTTTATCAGAATTCAGGAATCAATATCAATCCGAATAAAGTTATTTTAATTATTAGCATTTTGGCTTTAAGTGCAATTCTGTTTTTTGTTTTTAAGAAGAAACTTTCTAAAGTTCCGGTACTGGATAAAATTATTGGTTTTATTGATGGTATCATTCAGGGTTTAACCTCAATATTTAAATTAAAACAAAAAGTAAAATTCATTTTGTACACTTTAGGAATCTGGATTTGCTATTATATGGCTGCTTATCTTGTTTGTTTTGCATTGCCGGAAACTTCAGATTTTACCATAGCCGATGGATTTTTCATTATCGTTGTCGGTACTTTAGGAATGATCGTTCCTGCAAGTGGCGGAATCGGAGCTTTTAATCTCGCGATGAAATACGGATTTATGGCATTGTTTCTCTCTATGGGAAAAAGTGCAGAGTTTGGCGGTGAAATGGGTTTAACTTATTCTTTTATCTCACTTCCTTTACAAATTGTAATTATGCTGACAACAGGATTGCTTTCAATTCCAATGTTGGCTAAAGCAAGAAATAAACTTGCTGCAGAGACAGATATGAAATCTGTTTAAAATTTAAATTCTAAATTAAAGTATATTGCCTGATCTTTTTTTGATCGGGCTTTTTAATGTTTTTTTAAGTTGATAATTTGGAAATTTGACAAATCAAAACTATCTTAGGCATAAAGTTATAGAACATGGCAATCAACTTACAGAAAGGACAAAGAATAGATATCGGACTTACAAAAATGACCATCGGTCTTGGCTGGGATCCCAATGAAGGAACGGGTTATGATTTTGATCTTGATGCTTCAGCCATTATGATTGATGCTCAAAGAAAATTGGTAAGCGAAGAATATTTTGTCTTTTACAATAATCTGAATTCTCCTGATGGCGCATTAACGCATACCGGTGACGATCCGAGTGGTAAAAACAGTGATGGTGACGATGATGAGGCAATTATGATTGATCTTGAAAAAGTAGATCAGAGAGTTGAAGAAATTCTTTTTGTAGTAACGATTGAAGATTTTGAAAGAAGAAGACAAAACTTCGGACAAGTAAGAAATTCTTACATACGGATTGTTGATCAGAATAACAATCAGGAAATTGCAAAATACGAACTTGACGAAGATTTTTCAATAGAAACAGGAATAGAATTCGGGAGATTATACAAGAAAAACGGAAGTTGGAAATTTGAAGCTTCAGGAATCGGTTATCGTGCGGATTTGGGTTTCTTTCTGGAAAAATATTATAAAGGAGAAATTATTAAATAAAATGAAAAGCTGTTTCAATTATCTGAAACAGCTTTTTAATTTCTAATTTCCACCGGCTCTGCTGGATTCTTCAAATTTTACCTGTTTGGTAGCTCCTTTTATATCGTTGTTTCCGAATTTATAGGTTACAGATAGATAAACGTTTCTGGTAATCCCTTTGTAATAATATTCCACATCGTAATTAGGATAATATTCTACACCTTTTGAACGATTGGTATTCAATATATCATTTACATAAAGATTAATCATCAGATTTTTTTGCATCAGATTAAGTTTCACGCCAGAATATGCTGAGAAATTACCATAAAAATAAGTGTTTCCGCTTCTGTTTGGGATGTTGCTCCAAAATCCGAGCATCAACGTTACTGTTTTTTCTTTGTTGAGAAAGAAATTATTGTCAAAATTAAAATTGGCTCCGTATCCTGCAGGTGCTGCAACAGCATTGGCATCATAAGATTTCGATTTTGCATAGAAACCATTCACAAAAATATTAGATTCCAGCCATTTCAGTTTGGTGTAATTGTAGGAAATATTAATTCCTGCCTGATCTTCATTGTAGAAATTCTTTACAATGCTGTATTTCTGAGAACCTTCAACAATCTGAATTCGGTCTGAATTGTCTTTGTTGTAATTGTAATAAGCTGTAATATTGAAATTGTTTTTTAGAACATATCCAAATTCAATATTATCCGAAAAAGATGGTAAAAGATAAGGATTTCCTGTACTGTATTCAAACTCTGAAATAATGTATTTAAACGGATTCAGATTTCCAAAATAAGGTCTGCTGATTCTTCGTGAATAATTGACGGAAAATGTATTGTTGTCATTGGCTTTATAACTTAAATAAGCGGTAGGAAAAAACTTCCCATATTGTATGTTTGTCGTGATATTATCATTAACGGAAATGCCTTCAAGATTGGTGTATTCATATCGTAAACCTGCTTTTGCATCCCATTTTTCGTTGATTTTGAAACTAGTTGAAGCATAAGCTGCGTAGTTTTGTTCGTTATAGAAAAAATCGTTGCTTCGTACAGTATTTCTGATATTCTGACCGTTTTCAGTATCAAAAAAATTGAAATAAGAATCGTTTTTTATGGTGGTGTATTTTAGTCCGGCTTCAGTTTTTATTTTTGAAAAATTCTTCTCGAGATCTGCCTGTCCGGAATAGATTCTGTATTTATTGATAGGGTTTACAAAAGATGAAGTAGTAACATCAGTGATTGTATTGTATGAGTTTTTCGCATTGGCATCATTAAGCATTACATTTGCCGAAAGACTCAGTTTGCTGCCCAAAGTGTCGAGCTTTACATCATAAAAAGCCGTTGCATTATGTACTTTTCTGATGTTTCTGTTATCTGAATCCGAGTAAAAATTCTGTTTAATCTGATTGGTCTGCCTTTGTGTATAGTTCTGTGCCTTTTCTATCGGATTGCTGTAGGAATAATTGTAATTGATCCCAACAAGATTTTTTTCATTGATTTTGTATTCTCCTTTTATATTTCCGCCTTTGTATCTGTAATTGTTAGTGGTTTTGCTGTCGGTATTCCAATAGTCTGAATTTCCTTTTCCTGTAAGATAATTGTAGGTTTTTTGTTCCCAATAGTTGTCACCAAGAGAAAGATTGGTGGTTATAGATAGTTTTTTACCCTGATAATTGAAACTTGCTCCGCTTCTGGTGGAAACTGCAGGTCGGTTCCAGTAATAACTTCCGGAGGTTTGTAAAGATCCGTTCCAGCCGAGACTTGTATTCTTTTTTAAAACAATATTGATCAGTCCACTTTTTCCTTCCGCTTCGTATTTTGCCGGTGGAGTAGTGATGACTTCGATCTTGGCAATGTCGTCTGAACGTAAAGTTTTAAGATAGTTAATCATTTCCTGACCGGATAAATTCAGCAACCTGTCATTCACCATAATAGCAACATTGCTTTTTCCTGCGATAGAAATGGCATCGTCGGTCGCACGCACCATCGGAGTTTTAGCCAGAGCTTCCACGGCATCTATCCCTTGTGAAGCCACAGAATTTTCTACATTAAAAACCAAACGATCAACTTTTCTTTCAAAGAGTTTTTTCTTTGCTGTTAATGTAACGCCTTCTATTTTCTGTTCGGCAGTTGTTTTTTCTTCTTTTATTTCAATATTTTTCAGGAGATTTCCTTTTACGGTAATGTTTTCTGTATTGGTCGTAATTCCGTCTTTTATGATTTGTAAAACGTAATTTCCATCTTCTTTTAGTAGAATTTTAAATTTTCCTTTTTCATCGGTAATCGCAGAATATTTTGAGTTTTCTTTGGTGACAAGAACTTCTGTATCAGTTGCGGGTTGATGAGATGTGTTGGTAATAGTTCCTTCTATACTTTGTGCAGATAAAAAAGCTGATGAGGCAACTGCAAAAAGCAGACAGATTTTTTTATTCATTTATATTATTTTACTAATAAGACAACAGTCATTGGTAAAATATTACAACATGGTGGGAAATATTTTTTAAATGTTTGATTTTAAGTGAGATTAATTTCTGTATAGAAGTAATTTTATTTTAATGAAGTTGTTTAAACT
>Ga0114982_1001187_pt1 | contig 13081 bp, 12 predicted proteins | sample Shrwel_input2_FT_FD_87183 | JGI IMG/M metagenome (GOLD analysis project Ga0114982, IMG submission 87183) | Subsurface microbial communities from deep shales in Ohio, USA - Utica-3 well 1 S input2 FT | ecosystem: Environmental > Aquatic > Deep subsurface > Shale gas/oil reservoir > Produced... | reverse complement strand
TCCTATGATGGGAGACAAGCAACTCATCATCGTAAAAGAAGCACAAGATTTAAAATTAAATGAAGACGAATCTAGAATTCTAGAAAACTACGCCACAAATCCTGTGGAATCTACCATTCTGGTCTTTGCACACAAGCATAAAAAAGTAGACAGCCGAAAAAAAGTATTCAAAGTTCTAGACAAAGCAAATATGCTCTTTCACAGCGAACCTGTAAAAGATTATAACTTGGCGAAATGGATAGAAGACGAATCTAAAAACCTTCAAATAAAACTAGCGCCAGGAATTGCTCAACTATTGGCAGATTATTTAGGGAATGACCTTTCTAGAATTTCCAATGAGCTGAATAAAATGAAGTTGGTGCTGAAAGAAGGAGAAGTTTTAGACGGAAAACTCGTAGAAACGCACATTGGGATTTCTAAGGAATTTAATGTTTTTGAATTGCAAAAAGCACTCGGAAAAAAAGACAGCAATCAAGCCTTCAAAATTGCGTATTACATGGGAAAAAATCCCAAAACCAATCCTATTGTCATGACCATAGGAAATCTCTATAATTTTTTCAGCAATGTAGTGATGTATCATACCGTAGCGAATCAAGGCCAAAGTCTCATCGCATCAGCATTGGGTGTGAATCCTTATTTTGTGAAAGATTATGCAGAAGCGGCGAGAAATTATCCGTTGAAATTTTCGACCAGAGTTATCTCCGTTTTGAGAGAAATTGATTTGAAATCAAAAGGTCTAGGAGCGGTAAATATGGAAGATGGCGAACTTTTAAAAGAAATGGTCTACAAAATTGTAAACATTGATAAAATCAAAAGCTAAAAATGATTAAAAATATCTGGAAACACATTATTTTACTCATTCTTCGTTTACAAGGCGAAGCAGATACCAGTCGGTACAAAGTCATTAAAACCAAAAATAATATTTTGGTTTCCCTAAGAAACGAAGTCAAAAATATTTTACTCATTACCATCGGTGTATTCTCAGCAGGTTTCGGTTTCAAAGGATTTCTTTTGACCAATAAATTTATTGATGGTGACGCAACAGGGATTTCGTTGTTGGTTTCAGCTTTGACGGAAATTCCGATTTATTACTTAATTCCGCTTATCAATTTGCCTTTCATTATTATGGGGCACAAAACGGTGGGAATCAATTTTGCAGTAAAAACAGCGCTTGCAATTGGTGGTTTAGCATTGGTTTTAGCGAATGTAGACTTCCCAAATGTGACCAATGATAATATTCTAGTGGCGGTTTTTGGCGGTTTCTTTTTAGGAGCAGGAATCGGTTTGTCCATTAGAGGAGGTGCTGTAATTGACGGAACTGAAGTTTTAGCGCTCTATCTGAGTAAAAAATTAGGGACTACTATTGGAGACGTGATCATCATCATCAATGTAATGATTTTCTCTGCTGCAGCGTACTTTTTAGGCGTAGAAATCGCTTTGTATTCCATGATTACATATTTATCAGCTTCTAAAACACTCGATTTTATTATAGAAGGAATTGAAGAATACATCGGAGTAACCATCGTTTCTTCAAAATGTGAAGAGATTAAAGAAATGATTTACAATAAATTAGGAAGAGGAGTTACCGTTTATAATGGTAAAAAAGGTTTTGGAAAACGAGGAATTAAAGAAGACAATGATATTATTTTTACCGTGATTACTCGTTTAGAAGTGAGCAAACTGACCACGGAATTAGAGAAAATTGCACCAACTGCTTTCGTGGTGATGCACACGGTAAAAGATACCAAAGGTGGAATGATTAAGAAAAGGCCATTGAAACATTAATTTCAACTTTTCATCATATAAAAAATTTCAAAATTGGAAAATCAAATCAAAAATAGTTTTCATTGAAAAAATTCATCAGCGAATCATCATCAAAACAATAAAATTCACGAAATTTGCAACTCGAAAAAATAACAACCCTTATATTCTATGGAAAATAATATATTAGATTGCGTGATTGTAGGTTCTGGACCATCTGGTTATACTGCTGCTATATATGCAGCCAGAGCAGATTTAAAACCTGAATTATACACTGGTTTAGAGCCAGGAGGTCAGTTGACGACTACCACCGAAGTAGAAAACTTCCCAGGTTATCCAAACGGAATTACAGGTCCTGAAATGATGATGGATTTGCAAAAACAAGCCGAAAGATTCGAAACCAAAGTACACTATGAAATGATTACGAAAGTAGAATTTTCTAAAGAAGTAGGGGGCGTTCATAAACTTTGGGCAGGCGAAAAAGAAATTTTAGCAAAAACAGTGATTATTTCTACAGGAGCTACTGCAAAATATTTAGGTCTAGAAGATGAGAAAAAATATTCTGGAGGTGGAGTTTCTGCTTGTGCTACTTGTGACGGATTTTTCTATAGAGGCAAAGACGTAATCGTAGTAGGAGCAGGAGATACTGCAGCAGAAGAAGCGACTTATCTTTCTAAATTGTGTAACAAAGTAACCATGTTGGTGAGAAAAGACCATTTCAGAGCTTCTAAAGCGATGATTCACAAGGTAAACAATACGCCAAATATCGAAGTGAAATTCAATCATGAATTAATTGCTATCGAAGGAGAAAATAGCTTAGTAGAAAGAGCAGTGGTCATCAATAACCAAACGCAAGAAACTTCTAAGATTGATGTTCATGGTATTTTCATAGCGATTGGTCACAAACCGAATACTGATGTTTTTGCAGGCCAAATTACCTTAGACGAAAACGGTTACATCATCACCGAAGGAAAATCTTCTAAAACCAATTTACCGGGTGTTTTCGCAGCAGGAGATGTACAAGACCACATCTACAGACAAGCGATTACAGCAGCAGGTTCTGGTTGTATGGCAGCCATAGATGCTGAACGCTATTTATCAGAATTAGAATAAATCATTGAAAACCTTAGTTTACATATTTTTAGGAGGCGGATTAGGGAGTGTAATGCGGTATTTAGTATCGTTTTATACTTCCAAATTCCTTTCTATTGGGAGTTTTCCTCTTGGAACATTCTTGGTAAACCTCATCGGCTGCTTTTTAATAGGTCTTTTTTCGTCTTATTTTATCAAAGTAGACAATTCCCTTAAATTTTTATTGATTACAGGTTTTTGCGGTGGTTTTACCACGTTTTCTACTTTCGCGGCAGAAAACTATTCTTTATTACAAAATCAAAATTATATAGTGCTTATTTCTTATGTTTTATTGAGCATAATCTTAGGAATTATAGCAGTAATATTAGGTTTTCAGGCTGCAGGCAATTAATTTTTGATATTGAAAATTAATGCGTTATAAAAAATGTAGAAAAATCTAAAAAAATAATTTTGTCAGAATTTAAAAAGGTTCTATATTTGCACCACTGAAAACGAGATAATCGTTTCTGGAGAAATGGCAGAGTGGTCGATTGCGGCAGTCTTGAAAACTGTTGACTGTAACAGGTCCGGGGGTTCGAATCCCTCTTTCTCCGCAAAGTAAAATATAAATTTTACCAAAACCCTTTAAAATGTACATTTTAAAGGGTTTTTTGTTTTATGTAATATCATAAATAACTAAAATAATTCAATCTGAAGGGTGTAATTAGGTGAGTATCAAAAAATCACCAAAGTACTCACCTACCTCTCTTGAAACCGCTTATACAAAGCCATTTCAATGATTGAACATCTTGTAGTTTTTTAGGGTCAAAAATAAATTTATAACCCGATCTCGTGGATTTGTAATCAGTGACCAGTAATAAATAGAAACGCTAACAGTAAGAAGGTTAGCGTTTTTTGTTATAAAAGATTAGATACTGTTTCAATTCTACGTGTAATATCATATCCATTACTTAACATTTACAAATGATAAAATCGACAAAATCTATCTTCTTTAGTTCGTTTAGTTCCGAACTAATTGGTAAATTAGCGCCTCAATTCATTTCTAAATGAAAAATAGTTTACAAATAGAACCACAAGTATATCAAGAATTAGTAGATTTCTATGGTCAACTCTTTGATATGCCTCCACTTTCTGCTAAAATTTACGCATACCTTGCTTTCGACTTCGAAAGAAAGGGTTTATGCTTTGATGAATTGGTAGAAACTTTCTGTGCGAGCAAAAGTTCAATCTCTGCTAGCATTAATTTTTTGCTCAATGCAGAACTCATCAAATCACTCAATAAAATGGATGAAAGAAAGCGGTATTTCCTCATTAATGAAGGATTTATCAACATCAGATTCGAAGAAATTGTGACTCGAATGAAACGAGAGATAAAAATTTTAGACCAATTAAGTGAGTTTAGAAGAACTCAGGTCAATAATACCGAGTACGAAAAACGATACTCACTTTATAAATCCCTTTTAGAAAAAAACATTGCCAATATTCAGGAAACATTAGACAAATTATAAATTATGAAAAAATTGAATCATATGAAAAATATTTTTTTACTCCTCATCTTATCACTCCTATCGGTCATTTCTTGTAAAAAACAAGAAGAGAAAAAAGACGGTCCAAAACCTTATCCCGTAATCAGTGTAGAAACCAGAAACGTAACAGGATATGATGTCTATCCGGCTGCGATAAAAGGAGTAGTAAATAATGATGTTCGTGCAAAAATTCAAGGATATATTACTCAGGTTTTAGTAGATGAAGGTCAATATGTAACCGCTGGTCAACCGCTCTTCAGACTAGAAACCAACATGCTAAGCGAAAATGCAGATGCTGCAAAATCTGGAATTACGGCGGCACAAGCCAATGTTTCTGCGGCGAGAGCAGCTGTAAATGCAGCGCAAGTAGAAGTAAATAAATTAAAACCTCTCGTTGAAAAAAACATCATCAGCAACGTACAATTGCAGACGGCTTTAGCAAATTTAGCCAGAGCACAAGCGCAACTGTCACAAGCAATCGCATCACAGCAACAAGCATCTGCTAATTATAAATCAGTACAGGCGAATATCAATTATTCCATCATCAGAGCGCCTATTTCAGGAATTGTAGGAAAACTGCCATTGAAAGTTGGAAGTTTAGTTGGCCCTTCTGATGCTACACCGCTTACTACCATTTCAGATACCCGTTCTGTATATGCATATTTCTCAATGAATGAAAAAGAATATTTAGATTTCTTAGAAAAATCTTACGGAGCTACAGTGCCTGAGAAAATCAAAAATCTACCCAACGTAGAACTGGAATTAGCCAACGGAAGTCTGTATCCAGAAAAAGGAAGAATAGAAGTGGTAACAGGTCAGATTGACCCAGCTACAGGAACCATTCAGTTCAGAGTAGGTTTCCCTAATCCTTCAAAATTACTCACTAATGGAAACAGTGGAGCCATCAGATTTCCTAAATTTTACGACAATACTTTAGTGGTTCCAGAAAGTGCTACCTATGAGCAACAAGGAATGGTTTACCTATTCAAAGTAGAAAAAGATACCGCTAAAAATACAGTGATTGAAGTTCAGGACAGAATTAATAACATGGTAATCATTAAATCTGGTGTAAACAAAGGTGACAAAGTAGTAGCTGCAGGAATTGGTGGACTAAAACCAGGAACGGCAATTATTCCAAAACCTGCAAAATTTGATAGTATTGTACAATCTATAAAACCGCTTTTCTAATGATAAAGAATTTCATCAACAGACCGGTTTTATCAACCGTAATTTCAATTCTCATCGTTATTTTAGGGGTGCTGGGATTGATGGCTTTACCCGTGACTCAATATCCAGATATCGCACCTCCTACCGTAAGCGTATCGGCAAATTATACAGGAGCCAATGCAGAAACGGTGATGAAAAGTGTAGTAGTGCCGTTAGAAGAACAAATCAACGGGGTAGAAGGAATGAGCTATATTACTTCTTCTGCTGGAAATGATGGTTCGGCGAACATTCAGATATTTTTTAAACAAGGAGTAAATCCAGATATTGCTGCAGTAAACGTGCAGAATAGAGTAGCCAGAGCTACACCGCTTTTGCCAAGTGAAGTAACGCGTTCTGGAGTGGTAACACAAAAACAACAGACCAGTGCGCTGATGTACCTCTCTTTTTACTCAGAAAATAAAAAAATAGATGATGTTTATCTTCAAAATTATTTGAATATCAATGTTATTCCAAATATCAAAAGGATTAATGGAGTAGGAGATGCCAACGTAATGGGTGGGAAAAATTATTCCATGAGAATTTGGCTAGACCCAAATAAACTAGCTGCCTATGGCTTGAACCCTACAGATGTTACCGCAGCAATAAACGAACAGAGTAGAGAAGCGGCAGCAGGTTCTATCGGACAAAACAGTGGAAGTTCTTTTGAATACATCATCAAATACGTTGGAAAATACAACAGCAAAGAACAGTATGATAATATCATCATTAAATCTTTAGGAAACGGACAAAACCTGATGCTGAAAGATGTGGCCAAAGTAGAATTGGCAGCGCAATCTTATACGGGAAGAGGAGAAAACGGAAATTCTCCAGCCATCAGTATGGGGATTTTTCAAACGCCGGGTTCTAATGCACAAGACATCATCAATGATATCAAAGCTTACCTTAAAACAGCCGAAAGCGACTTCCCAGAAGGAATTCACTATACCGTAAACTTTGACACCAATGAATTTCTGGATGCCTCTATCGAAAAAGTAGTCCATACCTTAATTGAAGCGTTTATCTTGGTATTCATTGTGGTATTTATTTTCTTGCAAGATTTTCGTTCTACATTGATTCCCGCAATTGCAGTTCCCGTATCAATTATAGGGGCGTTTTTCTTCCTGAATCTTCTGGGATATTCCTTGAATTTATTGACGCTTTTTGCCTTGGTGTTAGCAATTGGGATTGTGGTAGATGATGCCATCGTAGTAGTAGAAGCAGTACATGCCAAAATGGAACACGGCATCAGCGATGCCAAAAAAGCAACCATAGAAGCCATGCACGAAATTACAGGAGCAATTATCTCGATTACTTTGGTAATGGCTGCCGTTTTCATTCCCGTGACTTTTATTGAAGGACCTACAGGTGTGTTCTATAAACAGTTCGGGATTACCTTAATCGTGGCGATTTTAATCTCAGCAATCAACGCATTAACATTGAGTCCAGTGTTGTGTTCTTTATTTTTGAAACCTCAACATCACGATAAAGAATACGAAGAAAAAACCACCATGGGAAAATTCTTCCACAGATTTAATGCAGGCTTCAAAGCATCTACAGACCGTTATGGAAGAGCTTTTGTATATCTCATCAGACACAAGAAAGTGACCGTTATTATTTTTGCCATTACCATGGGAATTTTATGGTGGGCAAATGCTTCCATGAAAAAAGGTTTCGTTCCGAATGAAGACCGTGGCATCATCTTTACAGATGTTCAACTTCCTGCAGGAGCTTCCATGGAAAGAACGTATAATGCTTTGAAGGCAATTCAACAAAAAGCCTTACAAATTCCAGGAGTGAAAAACGTAACCATTTCTACAGGAAGAGGTTTCTTATCAGGAAACGGTAGCAATAATGGTTTGGCTTTCATCAGACTAAAACCTTTTGAAGAAAGAACCAGTGACGACGAAAAAATAGAAAACATTACCAAAAAACTCTTCGGAATGGCAGCTACGGTTCCAGATGCGAAAGTAGTATTTTTCCAACCGCCTTCTGTTCCAGGTTTTGGGAGTAGTGCAGGTTTTGAAGCGGTTTTACTGGATAAATCGGGTGGTGATTATGCAGATTTAGACAAAGTGACGCAAGAATTCATCGGAAAATTAATAGAAAGACCCGAAATTGAATTTGCGCAGACTTCTTTTAACACCAAATATCCTCAATATCAAATGTCGATTAATGTTCCCGTTGCAGAGCAATCTGGAGTTTCGGTGACGGATATTTTAAATACCATGCAAGGTTACATCGGTGGAATTTATGCAGCAGATTTTACCAAATATGGAAAACAGTTTAGAGTGATGGTGCAAGCCTTACCAGATGCGAGAAAATCTCCTGAAAGTTTAAATGCCTTATATGTAAAAACCAAATCTGGAGTAATGGCGCCGATTTCTCAGTTTGTAACCTTAGAAAAAACCTATGGCCCGCAATCAGTAAGCCGTTACAACTTATTCACTTCCGTGAAAATTACAGGGTCTAATGCACCGGGTTACAGTACCGGAGACGCAATTAGAGCAGTACAAGAAGTGGCAGAAGGTGGACTCAACCAAAACTACGAAGTAGAATTTACAGGTTTGTCATGAGAAGAATTAGCTTCTGGCTCTCAAACGTTGTTGATATTCCTCTTAAGTTTGGTGTTTGTATATTTCATTTTAGCCGCACAATATGAAAGTTATATCTTACCGCTAATTGTGATTATTTCCCTTCCATTAGGAGTAATGGGAGCGTTTTTAGGTCAAAAATTAGCAGGCTTAGAAAACAATATTTACTTCCAGATTGCCCTAATCATGTTGGTAGGTTTATTGGCGAAAAATGCCATTCTAATTGTAGAATTTGCAGTGCAAAGACGTCATCACGGTGAAACCTTAGTCATGTCTGCCATCAATGCTGCTAAAGCGAGATTAAGACCGATTTTAATGACTTCTTTTGCGTTTATTTTTGGTTTATTACCTCTCATTTTCGCAACGGGAATAGGTGCAGTAGGAAATCGTTCGATTGCAACAGGTGCTGCTGTAGGTTTATTGATAGGTACATTTTTAGGATTGGTGGTTATTCCTGTATTATTCGTGATTTTCCAATATTTACAGGAAAAAATCACGCCGCCTAAAAAACTGGAAATAAATCTGTCTGAATAATTTAAAAACGAAGTTTATGAAAATAACAATCCATAAAATCATTCTTATATTTTTCGTAAGTTTTTTGGTGGTGTCTTGTCACACCAGACAGAATTACCAAAGAGCTAACGATGTGGTAGACGAAAAGCTTTTCAGAACAGATGCCTTGCCAAAAGACAGTCTAAGCATGGCAAATCTCTCTTGGAAAGAAATTTTTACCGATCCTATTTTGCAAAAACACATCGCCAAAGCTTTAGAGAATAATCTAGACATCAGAATCGCTTTGCAAAATATTGCGAGTGCAGAAGCGTATTTGAAACAGTCAAAAGCAGCGTATCAACCCACCATTTCTGTAGGACCTGATTATTCTTTTAATACTTCTTCGCTCAATACCCAGTTCGGACAAATTGTGGGAGAAAGAAGATACATTAATCAATTTGATATTACTGCAAATCTTGGTTGGGAACTCGACCTTTGGGGAAAACTAAAAGGGCAAGAAAAAGCGCAATATGCAGCATATCTGAGTTCTGTTGCAGCGCATCAAAATGTAAAAAGCAATTTGGTGGCTTCTATTGCGACAACGTATTATCAACTCTTAACTTTTGATGAACAGAAGAAAATTTTCAGCAATACCATAGAAATTCGAAAAAAGAATTTAGAAACCACCAAAGCATTAAAAGAAGCAGGAATTGTTACGGAAGTGGCGGTTCAACAAAGTGAAGCATTGGTGTATAATGCCGAAGCTTCTTTGGTGACTTTAGACGTTCAAATTCAGATGCTAGAGAACACCATTTCTTTGTTAATGGGTGAACCTTCTCACGAAATCGAAAGAACGTCACTCAGTACCCAGAATTTTGCACTCAATACAGATGTAGGCTATCCAAGTGCGCTTTTGGCGAATCGTCCAGATGTAAAACAGGCAGAATTTAACCTCATCAATGCTTTTGAACTCACCAATGCTGCGAAAGCACAATTTTACCCTAGTCTTAAAATTACAGGAAGTACTGGAGTACAATCGGTAGATATTGACAAGTTATTCAGTGCCAATTCTGTTTTTGCCAATGTTTTGGTAGGTTTGGCTCAACCGATTTTGAATAAAAGACAAATCAGAACCAATTACGAAGTAAGTTTGGCCAATCAAGAAAGAGCTTATCTGAATTTCAGAAAAACCATTCTGAATGCGGGAAATGAAGTTTCAGATGCGTTGAAAATGTACAGTGCGCAAGACCAATTCATCGCTTTTAAGAAAAAAGAATTATCAGCGTATGATAAATCCGTAGAGTTTTCTCAGGAATTGGTGAATTACGGAATGGCAAATTATTTAGAAGTGCTGAATGCCAACGTGAATAAATTGAATGCCGAAATCAATATTGCCAATGCTCAATATACCAAATTACAAGCAGGAGTAGAATTATACCGCGCTTTAGGTGGCGGTTGGAGATAAGAAATTGTTTTGAAATTTTTGTTAAAAAGGCGTTCAATGCTATGTTGAGCGCTTTTTTATGCTGAAAATGAGAGGGTTTAGTCTTTTTTGAATTTAATGGTAAAGTCATTTAAAATTTTGTAAATTGCAGAAGGTAAAATATTTTTGCGATGAGTTTTATTATAGATCAAGAATTTAGTTTTAACACAAATGCTGAGTTAAAAAAATACAAAAAAGATGAGCTTATCCAAAGCGAAGGAAATTATTCGCATTCGTTTTATTATTTGGTAAAAGGAGAACTTTCTGTCTTTCACTTTACCGAAGAAGGTAAAGAATTTTTGCAACACAAAGTGTTTGACCAAAGTTTTTTCGGGGAGCCAGCTGTTCTCTTAGAGAGACCTTTTCCGGGAAATGTAGTGGTGACTTCAGAATGTGCAGAAGTTTACAAAATAAACAAAGATAATTTCCTCAATTATCTCAAACAAAAACCAGACTTACTCATAGAATTTACCAAGTCTATTGCCGAAAAATCCATTAGCAAAAGCAATTCTATTAAAAATATTGTTTTCCTAAACCCAGAGAACAGAATTTTCAGCCAACTCTGCGATTATAAAAAGCAAAAAAGCTGTGGCGAAGAAAAAATTCTGATTGACATCACCCGAAAAGAACTTTCGAATATGACGGGTCTCAGAACCGAAACCATTATCAGAACCGTAAAAAAAATGGAAAGAGATGGCAAATTAGAAATCAGAAATGGTAAAATTTATTTCTAGTCGCTGTGATTACAATCATAGAATAAGTGGTTTAAATGCTCTAATTTTAGGGCATGAAAAATCAAGCATTCTTACTTAAGTTTTCAGTTTTCAGTTTTGTAATCGTTGCGATTTTAGGCGTATTGATGCGCTATAAAATTGCCTTTTCTTTGCCTTTTGTAGAACAAAAACATCTGCAAGAAGCCCATTCTCATTTTGCTTTTTATGGCTTCATCACTTCGTGCATTTACATTTTAGTAGCACAATATCTAAGCAAAACGGTAGAAGAAATTCAGATGAAAAAATACCAAATATTGATTGGGATTAATTTTTTCGCTTCTTACGGAATGCTGTTGAGTTTTCTCTATGCAGGATATTTTTGGCTGTCCATCATTTTTTCTACCATCGCTTTACTGAATAGTTTTGTGTACTATTTTTTCTTGCACAGAGACCTTAAAAACCTTCAGGAAACCTCCAAAATTTGGTTTTTAGCGGCTTTTTTCTTTGCCGTATTGTCATCATTAGGCGTTTTTACATTGAGTTATATGATGTCGACTAAAAACGTGGTTCAGGAATTATATTTAGCGTCTACCTATTTTTATCTGCATTTTCAGTACAACGGATTTTTTATTTTTTCATGTCTAGGATTGCTCTTTTATCACCTGAAAGAAAAAGGAATTCTAATCAGTTCAACAGAAAGCAAAATGATATTTTGGTTGTTGTTCATAGGATGTTTCATAGGCTTCGGTTTATCGGTTTTATGGTTGAAACTGCCTGTTTGGATTTATCTAGTCATTGTTTTGGCAACGCTTGTTCAAACTCATGGCGCTTTTCTCTTTTTTAAATGGATAAAAAATCAATGGCCAAAGATAAAAACCACTATCAATCCTTTACAGAGATTTGTTTTCCTCTATGTAGGCTTTGCTTTTGCAGTGAAAATTTTCTTGCAGTTGGGTTCAGTAATTCCAGCGGTTTCTCAATTTGCGTTCGGTTTTAGAAACGTGGTGATTGCGTATTTACACTTGATTTTATTGATGTGTGTCGCAACTTTTTTGTTGAGTCAAGTGATTCAAAATTTTAAAACAAGCCCAAGATTAAATGCTGGATTAAAATATTTTCTGTTAAGCGTTTTTCTAAATGAATTTTTATTAGGATTAATGGGCATTTTCTCGATAAAATATGTGGCAATTCCTTTTGCCAATGAATTTTTATTTGGAATCTCTGTACTCATTTTAATCTCCATTCTAATCATTTTCAATACCTTAAAGGAAAAGAACAATTAACCCCCCTTACTTTTTTATAAATCCAAAAAAGGTTTGCTGAATTTCAGTAAGCCTTTTTGTTTATTTTTCTATTTGAACATCAACATTTATTGAAGGTTCACCTGAGGAAAATTTTTTCCATTCTCCAAAATAAGTACGATAGTAAGTATCTTTTGAGAAAGCAAATATATTACCGCCAAAGTAGAGTTTACCATTTAAACTTTCATCAACTCGCACAAGTACAAAGAAATCTTCATTTGTCCAAATATTTTTTTCATTTACATCAAATGAAACTTTGTTATTTATAATATCGTTTTTACTTATTGTTAGTTTTAATGTTTCATTTGTCAAGGATTTTTTGTCGTCAGGAAATCCATTTGACGCATTTTGGATATCAAATATTAAAGTTGCAGAATCCTTAACGTCAAAATTTACTATACTTAGATTGATTGACTTTATTTTTAAGTGTTTTTTGTTTTCTACCTTTATTGCATATTCATTAAATAATCTATCTTTTTTTTCTGAATTATAACCACAATAATTGGTTTTGGCATTTGAAGTTCCAAAATTTTTATATTTATATTTCTTTGGGTTAATGTTTACGGGTTCAATGTTTATTATTTTTTCTTTCAAAATAATTTCTCCGTTTGATTTTATAAACTCATTTACTTTGATTTCATATGGTATAAATTCACTAACATAAACCTTTAGCTTGGCATTTTTGTCAATACCTGAAAAGTCAATTTTAAAATTCCCATTTTGATCTGTCAAATCACCAATTCCAGTGTTTTCAATTCCAACTCTTGCACTTTGAATTGGATTTCTGTCTTCTTTTAATATTTTTCCCGAAATTAATTGTGAAAAATTTAGAGTAAAAATCAATAATGTTAGTAAACTTGAAATTTTCTTCATTTTTGAACATTTTTTTTTAACACTAGCTAATACTCAAATAAAC
>Ga0114982_1001183_pt1 | contig 13097 bp, 7 predicted proteins | sample Shrwel_input2_FT_FD_87183 | JGI IMG/M metagenome (GOLD analysis project Ga0114982, IMG submission 87183) | Subsurface microbial communities from deep shales in Ohio, USA - Utica-3 well 1 S input2 FT | ecosystem: Environmental > Aquatic > Deep subsurface > Shale gas/oil reservoir > Produced... | reverse complement strand
TACAACGTACCACTCGCGATTTTTTTTTGTCATTCAACTCTATATGAGCGACACTTCTGCTATCGTCGAGTCTAAACGTATTTATACAAGCACCCTACTCACCCTCCTCCAACCACCTATATACCTTTTCATCAAACGCCTGTGGAATGAATGTAAAGATTCACCTACCCCCTTCAAAGACTTTCAGAATCGTTGCTACTCTGTTCGCTCTTGGAACTCTCAACAAATCAAAGACTTTAATACCTTTGTTACCTCTCAACTCGAAAAAAATCCAGATTTTGATCTCGTCTACTTTTCAAAACTACTCCATGTCATTTTTAAACTCTCTATAAAAATACTCAATATCGTCAATGATCTCACCGTCACTAGTATCTCCCTCCCCTCTAATAAACGCTTCTTTTATCAATGTATCGTCAATGCCTGTAAACAATTCTACAATTCACCCTTTGTCTTTGAAACAAATCACAAGCTCGGTGTCTCTAACCATCAACTACACGTCAATATCAATCAACGTAAACAACTCGTATCTACCGCTATCGTCGATACCGTTCAACACTTTTTACCTATCAAAAAAATACTCTGCGATCCTGAAAATCTACTCGTTATTCATACCGAACCCGCTCAGCATACTCACAGTCCCGTCGCTAGTGAGTGCTCTATACAATTACTACATGAACCTATCGATCCACCCTCACCAACTCCTTCCGAACAACCAGACGAAAAACCTATTTACGTTAATCTTGTATAGTTTTCACTCCACTCTTTTCTCGTTATACAACTCGCCGTTTGTATTACGTCACTCGCGCTTGCGCTTTCACTTTCGCTTTCTATTTTGCTTACACCACTAGCAGCGATTTCATTAGCTTCACTAGCACTTTCGATTTCATTAGCTTCACTGGCTTCACTGACGTTTTCACTGGCGCTTATTGTAGATCCAGCTACAGACACTGGTACGTTTTCACTTGTTTCTGTAGGTATAGGTATAGGTGTAGTAGGTGGTGCTCTATTAATACCTATATTTGTGATCCATTGTCTCGTGTAAATCATCGCTGCTGTCGTACATAACCACCCTAGTATATTCCCCCAGTTCAACTTGTACTCTCCAGTTGCTTTATTGTAGTCTGTATACACTTCGTAATAGTAACCTAATACCAACGACACTAGTATCGTCACAACTGCTCCTACAATATATAACGCTTTCATTTAATGTTTATTAACAAATTTTAATTTCATGACCAACGATAAGAAATGCTCCTTGTTGGACAAGAAAGAATATCACAATTGTCTGGACCTGTCCACGTCATTGTAGGTACCGTTTTAGAACAAACTGTTGTTTTACTCGGCGATCAACATCGCGACTCTTCTGGATTATGCGAATCCAATGGTCTCTATGTCGGCTCCCCTGAATTTATCAACATACTGTCTCAAAATAATACCGTTCAAATCTTTTATGAAGACTCTCTCGACAATTCCCTCAAAAACCCACCAAATTCACCATCTACACCTCTCCGCGACTTTAGAAAACTCTCCAAAATGGGGTTTCCTGGTGTTACATGGACTGTGTCTGATGCACGTACTAGCCCCAATTCATTCCCCCTTTTTTTACATAAACTCACAAAACTCTTTATGATTCTCGACAACAACGACTGGGACAACAGTCTTGTCGAACGCGCTAGCCAAAAACTAGTGTCTCTTGTCGAACCATTCAAAGACATACTCGTCAAACTGTCCAATGCAAGTGATTTATCAGAGTTTGCTCGTCTAATTCTCAATAGCCCAGGTAATCTTCTCTCTGGTGTCGTCGATCCCGACCTTTACGTCTCTTATTCTACCTTTCTCCTACAACAAGACCTGATTCTTGTTCAAAAATTACTCGGTATTGTCTCTAATGGTGTCGTTTTACCCAATCTACAACAGATTTCACCTAGTAAACTTTTACTCGCTCTCAATAGCCCACAAATCGACCTGTATTGGTACTCGCTACTTGCGTCTGGAGGTAGTAGTGGTGGTGCTGCCGCTGGTATTACAGTCGTTTATCTCGGTTACACCCACATTTCCAATTCTGTCAAATTCTTGTCTAGTTTAAACAAGTTTAATGTAATCTTTGATAGCGGCTTGACCCGAGACTCGCGATGTATTACTATCCAACCCGATATCACAATTGGCAAGGTAGATGGGGCTTCTCCGAGCTCTTTTTATTATACCGATTTCACTCCTCATACCCTAGATCCACAATTACCAACTATTAAACAAGACTATTACACGCACCTTAATAAACGCCCCAGACAAGTAAACTTTCTCTCACCTCATCAAATGCTCCTTCAACAATACATCTCTAAACAAACACTATACGACAATCTACTAGTTTTCCATGAACTCGGTACTGGAAAGACTCTGTCAGCCATCGCTATTGCAGAAGGTTTCAAGGAATACGTCTATAATCTTGGTCGTAAAATTCTCGTCATTACTAAAAGTCAGGGTATACGTAATAATTTCAAAAATCAACTCAAACTATTGTATAAACATACACAATCCGATCTCGTCGTCGACGATCAAGTCTTTGATAAATATATCGCCCAGTATTACTCTTTCAACACTTTTGGTAAACTTGTTAATGACGTAAACAACGACACCCTCCAACATCTCAATTTCAACAATACCATCGTTATAGTCGACGAAATTCATAATGTCACCAATAATAATACATTTGACGCTCTCTTGACTCTGTGTAGACGTAGTGTCAATTATCGCTTTGTTGTTATGACTGCCACTCCCGTCAAAGATTCCATCAAGGAATTTTTCGAAATTCTACAACTCTTGAACCCCCTCCAAGATATTCCAGTCCGATCCAAGGCTATCGAATCTGGTCTTGTCGCTTCTGTTAAAAATCCAAGTATCAAAATCCAAAGTGATATTTTTCAACTCACAGAAAAGGGTAAAGATCTTGTCGAAAAGTCACTCGTCGGCAAGGTCAGTTATCTAGCTTCCAACAACCAGTATATGCCCACCCGTATCGATATGGGAAGTTCTGTTGGTGGTAGTGCTGGTGATTCCGAGTTGTCACAAGTATTGTATGTTTCCAAAATGTCTGACTATCAATCTAGCGTTTACCTGCAAACTATACAACAAGAATTGGGTGCTGCCGTTCCAGATTCAAGTGAACCCGTTCCTACTGATCTCGACTCGCCAGAATCAAATTACGCTCCAGATCTCTCAAATAATAAAACCAATACACTCTATAAAAATTCATCCGATGCTGGCACCATGGTCTTTCCTAATAATCTTTTCGGTAAAGATGGTTACAACCTCGTCATTGATTCTGAGACGGATACCATTAAACCACAATTCAAACACGTCTTTGATTTCAATGGCGACCTCGCCAAGTATTCTTGCAAGTTTTATGAAATCCTCCGACAACTCGACTTGTTGTATGATCAAAACAAGAGACGAACTACCGGCAAGGCATTCATCTATACCCAATATGTCACAAAGGCCGGTACGTCTCTCTTGTCACATGTTCTCTCCCAAAATGGTTATACCAATTACTTTAAACGATCTGGATCTGGTTCGGGAAATAGACGATTCGTCATTTTCGATAACCGATTGACACAAACACAGAGGACTACCGCCCTCACCGCTTTCAATTCCTACAACAACCGCTACGGTTCAGATATTCAGATTATCATTGGTTCTCCGATTTTATCAGAAGGCATCACCCTCAAAGCTATCCGTCAAACACACCTCTTGGAACCATCTTGGAATATGACTCAAATCAATCAAGTTATCGGTCGATCTATCCGTAATAATAGTCACTCTCATCTCAAAGACCCCGCTCTACATACCGTTTCAGTTTATAAACACGTTTCTTCTGCATCAGAAGGTGTCTCTATCGACCTACAAAAATACAACCTCGCTGAAATTAAACAACGTAATAATTCTGGCTTGTATCGACTATTGAAAACTATTGCTTTCGACTGTCACTTTCATAGAAGCACCAATATTCTCGACTCTTCTTTGGATAATTCCGCCGAATGCGACTATCAAACTTGCGATTACAAATGTAAATACGCACCGAAAGATAACCAACGCGATCATTCCACCTTTCTACTCAATCTCGAAAGTATCCTCGAAAAAGATATCGCTTATTCTACTCTTCGTATTAAAGAACTGTTTAGCAAGTCCTTTGTCTGGACTCTTGATGATATACTTGCCACTTTTGATAAATCCATTCCCGTTGAAGCTGTCTATTGGAGCCTGTCTCAAATGGTCTCTAAACAAATCGTTTTTCAAGGCTCACTCGGTCGCTCTGGGTTTATTGTTCAATTTGACAAGTTTTATATTTTCAATCGTCTAGGTATCAACGTCAAGACTAGCTTTTTCTCTAAAATATTCGAGTATTCTCGTATCGGCGATATGAATGTCTCTGAATATATGCAAAAACATCACAATGTCAATTTGGAAAATGTCACCTCTGATTCTGCCGAGCCCGTCGCTAGTTCCTCCGCTGCTCCAGTCACTCCCGCAGCCGCTAAACCAAAAAAGACCAAACGTACAATGGCTCTCGAAGAATCTGTTTCTAGTTCAAGTCTGTCTCAAGAAGCTCAAGCATTCAACCAAGCCCTTTCCAGTACACCCAATATTATCTATGGCAATATCGATCAAGGCAAGTTTAAACTCATTGATAATCGTGGTATCGATCCAACTGTTACTACCGATAGACGACGTTCTCGTATCGGCCGAGAATGTAGAACCTTGAATATAACACAATTACAAAATATTCTCACATTCATCGGTGGTCAACCTGAAGGAGCCAGTAAAATAGACCTGTGCAAAGCTATTTATTCACTACTCGAACAACAAGAACGCATTCTTAAAAAATAAGGGTCTAAAACACGATAGGCGGCCGGGCCTCGAGCGCAGCGAGAGGCCATTCGAGAGAGTAAGCGAAGCGAAGCGCAGCGAACGAACGAGTAACGAGCGAAGCGAGTTTTGCTTTACTAATACACCTCTCGTTTCATGTACTTTTTTATTCTAGTCATTTAATGTAATGACTAGCATCTTTCAAGTTAACTATTATCTCCCTCTTTATAAAAACTGCCTTCATCCCGATTTCGACTTTGCAGAAACCTTTCTACTAGACTTTGATAATATTGTCTTGTCACACCGAGGTAGTCACCTCATCAACTCTCAAAAATTGTATCTTTCCAACAAGAATGAATATACACGTCAGTGCCTTGAACGTAATAATCAATTTATAGAACTCTCTCGTACACTCGTACAACTCTCCAATACCGATCGCTTCAACTTTGATACCGGCTCCAAGGAATCCGTTAAACGAGGAATGAAGGACCTCTTCAAATCTCAAGTCGATAGCCTCGACAAGTTTCTACATTACCTAGAATACATATTGTCTCATAGTTGAGTACTCTCATTCACTACCTCTGTATACATCGTGTCTCAGAGTCTAGTTTGCAGATAAAATAGTCTTGTTTTTGCATTGTACGTTCGTTCCGTGATACCCATCATCTTTACCATCTTACTTTCAACTTTTTTTATAGTCTTTTTAGGTATTTAGGATTTTCACAGCTATCCCGATAATGTATATTTTTACAATTTAAGACATTAAGAGGGCCTAATGTCTTAATTCTTATTTTTTTTTCAAATACTATCCGGATGGTATCCTATCATCCTACTATCCTGTTATATTAAAGAGTTATTCTAATATTGTTTATTATATTTGTACAAATTCTATCTTTGTTATTATAGTTTTCACAACATCCTCTCTCAGCCTCATTCTTACAATGTTTACAAATCTTCTTGTTGTATGAAATAGTATATCTGTCATCTACCTGAATGAATGTACCGTAATCCAGTTTGCGAACTGGCTTACCCAAATATGCTTCAAAAAGTACTTTGGCTTCATAACCACTCACAGAACTACCCTGATCATACACACTATTCTCAACTACAAACTTGTACAGTGGATTACGATCCTTCTTCAGCTCCTCTTGATTGTCTCTAAAGTATTCAGGACATATACTCCAGATCCCCTTGTCCATGAACGAATGATCATTCAATACCTCGTTGTATGTTTTAATGCTTTTCAAGGCAATCTTGTCAAGTTCTGTTTCGAGTATACGTCTATACAACCCCGTATCGATGTCACTCTTTCTCACAATGTTTCTAAACTCAAACGTCACTATACGTCTACTAATCTGCCCCTTGTCTACATAATCAGGGTTATAGTTCCCTGCAAATAACAGTGGTACATCCCATTTTACAGTCTTTGCTTCACCACCCTTGAATGCTATACTTAGTTCTCCACCTGAAATACACGATTGAAAGACTGTTTGCGGTAGTACTTTCGAAAAGTCCTTTGGCAAGTCATCGCATACTATTATATCCTTTTTGTACAAGTATGACAATCCGAATGTTTTCTCAAACGTACTACTAACGGCTCCAATGTCTCTAAAGAATTGCTTCATAACGTCTATCACAAGACTCTTCCCGCACCCGGCTTCACCCATTAGATACAATGTAAAATCGTACTTGTCTCTTATCCCAAATAATCTTCCCAGACAAAAGTATATAAACTTTTTAATGTCTTGCTTTTCTGGATTGTCTTTCAATTGATAGTCAAATATAGAATCAAATAATGGCGTGTCTGTCGATCCACTAAATGGTACATCCAAGTACTTTTTAACAATGATACTACCATCACAATTTTCATCTTTACAAAAATCTCCCGTGTGAGTATCTAGAATACCATTGTTGAAACCAATGTATCGCTTGTCTGGATTTATAAACGCAAACTTGCTACTATCATAATCTTTCATAAATTTCACCAAGTTTTCTATATTGTTGGGATGTCTCTCAAACTCTTTATCGTCTTTAAAGATTTCATTCAAAAAGCCCTTGTATTCACTGTGCCATATGTATGCATAACTCTTTACTTGTTTATAGATGTTTCCATTCTGGTCTCTTTTATAATTTCCATCAAAAGCCGCCTCCAACATGTCATCTTTCAATCTACAATACGTATTATTCTCTTCTGTCTGTAGCTCCAGTATCACTTTGAATCCTCTGTGTATAGCACGGGCTCTTATGTCATTTCTATCAATGACTACACTACCATGACTAAAACATGTTTTCACTACTGAACGATCATTATTAATATAAAACATGGAATGGCCTTCTTCAGAATGCACTGCTCCTTTTTTCACAATACACGCACATCCCTTGTGAACACATTTGATTGTATTATTCTCGATTTCCGCTGTAAATGGTCTATTCAGTTCTGTTTCAAGACTTTTGTTTACTGTTTGTGTAACACGTTTACTAACATCCAACATTGTCCCCGTCTTTTCTGGATGGTTCACTATCATGTTTTGCTTTGGTTCAAACGCCTTGTCCTTTTCAGTTCTACGCTGTATCAATAAACGTATCTGTTCAGATGTTAGTTCTTTTATCGGATTGTCATAAATAATGTCATAATTCTTACCTTGGAATACACATTTTTTATCAGATTGAATGTCTATATTTAGGTCTAGATAGTTGTTCTTGTTCTTTACTACTTTATTGTACTTGAAAAAGATGTGATAACCACCGCTCCAACTCTTTGTCACAAGAGTCCCACTGTCTTTTAATGTACCAAACACACTCTCAAACCACAATAGTCCTGGCATTTCACTAGTCTTTTTGTCCTTGTCAATGTCAATGACTATAATATCATTTATAGATCCAGTCAATACTGCAAAGTTGTCTTGATTGTTGTATTTGCTCGTTTTAAACTCTTGCCACTTGTTTGGAAAAACAGGTCTAGTCTTTTTCATAGGATCGGTTCCTAAATCAACACCAAACCGTACAAACCTAGTCCAATCTGTCATTTTTGGATGTCTACCTCTATTCCTCCCATTTTTTCATTTCCTATTTCCCACATTTTTTTTGTGTCTACTATTACAAGTACCTAGATGTCTCAACCTATCGCTCCTCTCCCTAAAATTCAACCTCACCAAAGTTTCACTCGAGATCTCTATGATACCTGCGAATATGACAAGTATCTCCAAGAATCCACCGGGACTTTCAAGTGGCTCTCGCAACAAGTTTACGAAAACCCCACTAATTGTCACGTCGATCAAAGCCCGTTTCTAAGAGGCTCCGCTTATGGTGTCGAACGCAACGATATCGATATCGAAAGCGAATTGCGCAATATCACCCGTGTCAATAGCCGATGCCCTGAATTAAAGTACAACCCCTCTAAACATTCTGTTAGTACACCTAGTTATAAAGGCGATTGCCGCGATTCCCCTCTCGTACCCGAATACACCCGAATGGATAAATCTTGTAATCCACTCTCTGGTATCAGCACCTTTAACCTCAGTATCCATCCTCTCTGTAAAGACCTTCAAGATACCCAACGTATCCACCTCAATAGTTACATCGGCGCCAATACACGTCTCATGACCCGCGATGCCTATTCAGAAAAGATGGGTCGAAAATAATAAACAAACCGTTTCGCCAACAAGACAAAATATTTTTGTATTGTTCCTTTTAGATGTCGTCATTAGATAGAGTTTTTAAACTCTTTACTAGCGACCGTAATAAACAATTTATAGTCGAATGTATACTCAAGAATACCCAACGCGCTGGTGTCACCGTCCCCCCTCAGTCCCTTGTCACTGAAATACAACTACACATTGATAAAGTTTGGATAGATAATATACAAAACTTGGCTCGCCGTTTCAATAATGACCCAAAAGGTATTATACACGACCTAAACAACACCCTAATCAATTACTACACTCGCTGTATAACCAATGGTGTTAGTCCGTCTGTAGATTATCACCAATCTGATGATTTTTTCAACCAAAAAGACACTACCGTCACAACTTCCAGCCCCAAGACTTCCGAAGCGTCTGCTCCACTGGATTTGACCATTGTCAATAATAGTCTCACTACTCTGGCAAACAAGACCTCGACCGTGCAGAAAAAGAGTGTATTTAATTATCTCGTCACTTCTACTACCCCAAATCAAAAACTTGTAGGCGTCAATCTAGGTCACGTCGAAGAAATCAGATGCACAAAATTTGAATACTTTAATAACGTGTACTCTGTCAAGTCTTTTAAATTCTCCATCAAATTGTCTGTTTCTAGTACACCCTCGAAATACACTTTTCCAGGTGGCAACTACCAAGACTATCGTTCTGTTTTACGTGCTCTATCCGATCTCACCCTCGAATCTAACGTCATTTGGATATACGATGAACTACTCGGTCGCACCCGCGTCGAATGGCATGGTAAACAAGACAAGGGCCCTACCGGGTCACCATTCGCCCCCAAGGTTGAACATTTTTTATTAACATTCGCAGACGTGATTGATGCCAAGTTTTTTGGTTTCTCTCAACCTGTATATTCTGGTGGTAAAATGTACCTGAGTGAAATGTGTCACCGTTTCCGTGTACCTCCACGTATTGATGTTCGTCTAAATAATGCTCTTCACAAGGCGTCTGGGGATACACCATTCGTGTCTTTTAGGGTCGAATGCAAAAAATTCGGTGAATGGATCACCGAATTGAATTCTAGTACTTCTGGTACTGGTTATATAAAGTTGTCAAGTCCTATAAATCTCGACGATCTCATCGTCAACGTGCGTGGTCTAGATAATTCTGAATGGTCTCTCGAGTTACAGATTAATACAGTTGAAATTTAAAGGTCCGCTTCCACTCGCTGTAACATTCGTTTTTAGTCTTTCTAACAGATTGACTCGTCTGTTTGTACTCGGCGTCTGTCACAGCTAGCGCCGCTTCCAACGTGTCACACTGGGTTTTGACAAACAGGATAGTCTTTTCCTCAAACTCGCGTCTAAACGACTCTGGTACTCTTACATTGAATGTCTCTTTACATCGTTCTAGACACTCTGTAAATGTGTCTAGTGTTTCTCTTGATATACCTTTGAAACCTTTGCATACTAGATACTTTTCAGAATTGGTCGGTCTACTAGTCAATGGTTTGTATATATATATACTTGTATAGTACTTGCATAGTATATATACCATTTGCATCGTCGGCTCTGTAAACATGTCAAAAAATTTGATCATGCATGTCCCACCAGTCGCTTGCATTCTTAAACAATAGTAAATCTCATACATTATCAAGTTGTAGTGCAATTTTTCTTTATTGTTGAAATCATCCCCCTCATCAAACCCACCATCCGCTGTTATCAAATCCACCTTTTTGTTTATTATGGCTTGTAATTTGTCACATGTTTCTAGATTACAAATGTCACCACTGTCGTCTACACCCTTGTATGTCAATACATTCTTTTCTAGTACATGTTGATTATACGATGGCAAGTTATACTTGCTGTACTTGCTGTGATTCCTGTTTAAAGATATCGTATATACTGTCGGATACACCAATCTTGGCTTGTTTTTCTTTTTCGATACCACTCTAAAATAGTTACCCTCAAAGTCTTGAATTACTGTTTTCTGTTCACCTACCTGTGTACTCGCTTGTTTCTTGGTAAAGGTGTTGATAGCTTGAATGAAACCACCTGGCGCCTCTGCTAGCGCAAGTATAGTCTTTGTCTCTGATGTCACTAGCCCGTAACGCTCATTGGTTTCCCAAAACTTGAAAAATGCTCTGTTTATTATAGGGTCCTGCACTAGGAAATCATAATAGTTTATGTACCAACGTATACGTTTCCATCTGTCTGAATCAATCTGATCTATTGTGTTTCTATAACTGTTTAATTTGTCATTGTATTCACCACACAAGAGTTGGTCACTCTTGGCCGCCTCTGGTTCCCACACTAGCTCACTAGTGTCTGTTGTTTTAATCTCACTCTCCATATCTCTACTTTGATTATACGTTTTTCACTTTTTTCGCTTCCAATATTCTGTTTATCATTACCGATTTCGTACCAGTTACAATCTGGTTCAACTCTTTTAATACTAGTTTCAACTCTTTTACCGTCATCTTGGACAAGCTATTCTTGTAATCGTCACTTGATTCACTTGCTTGTTCTGGTGTCTGTTGTGGTTCAGGTTCACTCACTGGTTCTGGCGTCTGTTCCTGTTCTTGCTGTAGCTCAAGTTCACTTGCTGGTTCAGGTTCGGGTTCAGGTGTAGTGCTTTTCACTGGTGGTGTGTGTTTTGTTATCAATTCTAAAAGTTCTTGTGCTTCTTCTGGTGTAAAGAGTGTCTTGTCCTTGTATACTGTCAAGTAGTATATATCTACCATGTAGGTCTCTTGTTTTACAACTTGGCGCGCCGTTTTGCTTATCACAACCGTCTTTTTAGAGGTGTCGCTGTCACTGACGTTTTCCTGATCAGATTGTGTGTCCATTTGTATGTATATTACATTGTGTTTGGTCAAGGCCTGTTTTATTAGAGAACAGTTTAATTCTGTATTCGATTGGGTGTACTTGTTGTATACGATTTCATTCATATTTACATAATCATACAACTCGTACAAGTCTTTGATTTTTATCAACTGTATTTGGGGTGACATTTCAATAATCGGGGGGATATAGTCCTTTGATGGTGTGTATACAGGACAAGTACCGTCCACTGGGGTTTGGGTTTCCACTAGTTCTTGTGTGTTTTTAAACACTAGAATACTATACAGTTTCGATATACTATACTCGTGCTTTGATAATTGAATCTTGCTTTCCTCTATCGCCTCTACAAAAGACTTGCTCGATTCAAGTTCAAATGGCGCGTTCCTAATCAGGTCACTCTTGTTTAATACCGTTTCATTCGTGTTGAATGACAAGTAATTGTTTCCACTTGTAAATACTGACAGCTGTTTCTCCCCGCCATTGTACTTGTAGTATGATATAATCTCCCTCTCGTTTGTATAGTACTCTTCTGGTTTGCTCTCAAGAATAGTGTTGTCAACGATTGTAACTATTAATCTTCCGTCCTGTTTTAGTATACTCTTTAGATGAACTAGAAGCTGTTTAAACTGTATAGCGTCTCTATACAAGTAATGCAGCCCAAAGTGACACACTATATTGTCATACTTTTTTGTAATCTTGCTGTAGTCTGTAACTAGATCACACTTGTAAAAGTTGAATACACCACACTTGGGATTCGTCTTTTTCAATGTAGCGTATCTGTTTTTCGCGATTTCCAGTGATTCTTCAGAAATGTCGTATGCATCAACATGTTTTACATTATTATAGCTCCATTTTGGAAGATCACCTCCTCTTCCACAACACAATTCAAGTAGCGTGTCTGTGTTTCTCGTGTACTTGTTGTAGATCTCGCGTTTTATATCATTATGAAACTGACGCATAACCTTGAAATGTGGGTCTTGTTCCGCTGGATTGTACTTGACCCTCGGTGTATACAACTTTAACAATTGACTGTATTCAATCGGATTTTGAATGTATCTCCAAATGTCACATGCCACTGTATAGTGATTACCGTGTTTATTCGGATTACGCGTCTTGTCCCATCTTGTTCTCATCGGTACAAACGAGTCTTTTACTTTATCAAAGCGATACTCTATCACCGTATTCGACAAGAATCTCTCACCAGTCGTCTTGTCATACTCGTTTGGGTCAAATTCCGTTTCAAATGAACGTGGTCTAGTAGTATCATTCATCAATTTGCTCGTATCAAATAACACCTTTTTGTTGACTTTGCTTTCTTCCGAACCTTGAACATACAACTTCCACAGTCTTGGATTCTTGTCGTCTTGAACGCTGTAAAAGTCGATTGTACTATTGTACTGATCCTTCCACTTTAATAGTCCTGGCCACTTCCTCTTTAGTGGATATGGCTCATTGATGGGTGTGAAAATCATCCCATCTGTTTTAAACTCGTAATTCGTCTCTTGAATAATCTTGCACCCAAGTGACAAGTTGTTGAAAAAATACTTTTTGCTTTCAAAAATGTACTGTTTACTGTATTTACCTAGCGTCACTACTATCTTGTCTACCAATTTCATTCGTTCTTTCAGAGTGTAGTCTCGGTTTCCACGCAAATCTGCTCCATTGTAAAACAAAATGTCAAATACAAAACACGTGAATTTGCCCATGGATGGCACCAGTTCTACATCTAAAAGACAGTTGCCAATCAATGTATCAC
>Ga0114982_1001182_pt1 | contig 13100 bp, 15 predicted proteins | sample Shrwel_input2_FT_FD_87183 | JGI IMG/M metagenome (GOLD analysis project Ga0114982, IMG submission 87183) | Subsurface microbial communities from deep shales in Ohio, USA - Utica-3 well 1 S input2 FT | ecosystem: Environmental > Aquatic > Deep subsurface > Shale gas/oil reservoir > Produced... | reverse complement strand
GTATGAATAATATTACTTCGGAAAAATTTTCCGTCATCTATATTTGCGCTCAGTTTTCCCTTAAGATAAGTTTTAGAAATTCCGCTGAAGAGATAAGAATAGCCGAAAATATATGCTAAAATTACGAGAGCAACAATGAAAGCAATGAAATAAAATATAACTGTCATAATAAACGATCTGTAACAAATTTAAAATAATTTTTACCACCAAATGAAAAAGCCTTGATTTCTCAAGGCCTTTAATCTATATTTTAGAAAGTAAATTTCTGAAGTTTGTTTTCTCATCAATGATTCTTCTCAACTCAGAAACAGGAACTCTTTCCTGCTGCATCGTGTCTCTGTCTCTTATCGTCACGGTATGATCGGTTAAAGAATCATGATCAATCGTGATACAGTAAGGAGTACCGATTGCGTCTTGTCTTCTGTAACGTTTTCCAATAGCATCTTTTTCTTCGTAGAATAAATTGAAATCATATTTCAAATCATCGAAGATCTTTTCTGCATATTCCGCTAATCCGTCTTTTTTCATTAAAGGTAAAATAGCTGCTTTAATTGGAGCTAAAGCCGGAGGAAGAGATAAAACTGTTCTCTCAGATCCGTCTTCCAACGTTTCGTCTCTTAAACAATGAGAGAAAATAGAAAGGAATAATCTGTCTAAACCTACCGAAGTTTCTACCACGTAAGGAACATAGTTTTCGTTTCTTTCCGGATCGAAGAACTGAAGCTTTCTTCCTGAAAATTCTTCATGTGCTTTCAAATCAAAATCTGTTCTTGAGTGAATACCTTCCAATTCTTTAAATCCGAAAGGGAAATTAAATTCAATATCTGCTGCTGCATTCGCGTAATGAGCTAATTTTTCATGATCGTGGAATCTGTAATTTTCATCACCTAAACCTAAAGCTTTATGCCAGTTCAAACGTTTTTGCTTCCATTGTTCGTAAAATTCAAGTTCAGTTCCCGGAGCTACGAAGAACTGCATTTCCATTTGTTCGAATTCACGCATTCTGAAGATAAACTGTCTCGCAACAATTTCATTTCTAAATGCTTTTCCAATTTGTGCAATCCCGAAAGGAAGTCTGTGACGGGAAGTTTTTTGTACGTTTAAGAAATTAACAAAAATTCCCTGTGCCGTTTCTGGTCTTAAGTAAAGATCCATTGCAGAATCTGCAGAAGCTCCTAATTTTGTTCCGAACATCAGGTTGAATTGTCTCACTTCCGTCCAGTTTTTAGAACCTGTATCAGGATCAGCAATTTCCAGTTCTTCGATTAATGCTTTTACATCTGCAAGATCTTCATTTTCCAGAGATTTGGCTAATCTTGAAAGAATTTGCTCTCTTTTGGCTCTGTATTCTAAAATTTTAGGATTGGTAGCAACAAATTGATCTTTATCGAAAGACTCGCCAAATCTTTTCGCTGCTTTTTCAATTTCTTTATTTTCTTTATCTTCAATTTTAGCGCAATAATCTTCCACTAAAACATCTGCTCTGAAACGTTTCTTAGAATCTTTATTATCAATCAAAGGATCGTTAAAAGCATCAACGTGACCAGAAGCTTTCCAGGTTGTAGGGTGCATCAGAATTGCCGAATCAATCCCTACAATATTCTCGTTAAGCTGCACCATCGCTTTCCACCAATATTGTTTGATATTATTTTTCAGTTCTGCACCATTCTGTCCATAATCATAAACAGCGGATAAACCATCGTAGATCTCACTAGAAGGGAAAATAAAACCATATTCTTTAGCGTGAGAAATCACTTTCTTGAAAACATCTTCTTGCTTTGCCATAATTTTTTTTACGTCTGAACTGCAAAAATAGTGAAAAAGCAGGAAGTAAGGAAGATGGAAGTTTTTAATTTTGAAATTATTAGAAACCTGGAACTCGCTTGTAGTTTATCCTGAGTTTGTCGAAGGACTGTATCTTTTTCGCCAACAATTTTTCAACCAACGCAGAAAAAGGATGCCACACCAATCAGGGATATTAATAAAAATGCTTTTATAGCAAACAATTCCTAAAAATTTATTTGAATGTCCGTTTTTAATCATAATGCTAAAATCAGCAGTCATTTTATTATTCCGGAGAAATCTCAACACATTGAAAATAAAACATTTTAGATTCCTCCTGAAATCGAAGATTCGACGAAGTCAATGACAAACAAACCGTTAAAAACTAAATTATTACTAATTATGGACATTCATAAAATTTATTGTACATTTAAAATAAAATCTATCATGAGAAAAAGATTCGAATACAAAACGGTTATTATTGAGCCTAAAGGATTTTGGGGAACCAAATATGAACCTGCAGATATTGATAAAACTTTAAATCAATACGGAAGTGAAGGATGGGAGTTAGTGACTGCAGAAAGTAGAGATTATGGAGGAAGTTTTTATGGTATTATTTACACTTTTAAAAGAGAATTATAAAACTAATTATCTTTAGTTTTGTCACATGTTAGAAATTTTGTACCGCGACGAACATCTTATTGCTATCAATAAACCCAGCGGATTACTAGTTCATAAATCTTTTTATTCGGGAGAAGCAGATACGTATGCGATTCAGGAACTGAGAAAACAGATCGGGCAAAAAGTTTTCCCTGTACATCGTTTAGACCGGAAAACTTCGGGTGTTTTGCTGTTTACTTTAGATAAAGAAACGCTGAGAATGATGAGTACCCAATTTGAGAATAAACAGGTTGAAAAGAAATACATTGCCATTCTGCGAGGCTGGACGAAAGAAGAAGAAACGATCGATTACGATCTGGTTAACGAAAACGAAATTACGCAAAACGCAATAACGTACTATCGCCGTTTGCAGACTTCGGAAATAGATTTACCTTTTTTAAAGCACCAAACTTCGAGATATTGTTTGGTTGAAGCAATTCCTGAAACAGGAAGATTTCATCAGTTGAGAAAACATTTTAAACACATTTTACACCCGATTTTAGGTTGTAGAAAACATGGTTGTAATAAGCAAAATAAATTGTGGCTTCAGACATTTGATATCAATAAAATGACGCTTCACGCTCATCAACTGACATTTAATCATCCTTTTTCCAACGAAAGAATTATGGTAAATGCAACGATAGATGATAATTTCAAAAAAGTAGGGGATATTTTGAAACTGGATTTGAGTGCATATTCTTAATTTCTTAAACTTCTATCAACGTACAGTTTATCATGCTGAAAGCATCTCGACAAATTATTAGAGGTTACATGAAATATTCTGGTTTAGATTCCTGCGGAATGACAAACTTTGTCTATTGGTCAAAAACATTTGTGTAATCTGCGGTTTAAAAATTAATTACAACAATCATCTTCATTTAAATAAAAATATCACACATCAAGAAATCATTCAATTTAAAATGATTATTTTTGTGAAACTTTTTTTCAATGTACAAATCGCTCATTCGCCCGATTCTTTTCAAATTCGATCCTGAAGAAGTACACCATTTTACTTTTTCGATGCTTAAAAATTTCGGATTTCTTACCAAATTATTTTTACCAAAACCGATTGAAGACAAACGTCTTGAAAGAGAAGTTTTCGGACTGAAATTCAAAAATCCTGTTGGTTTAGCTGCAGGATTTGATAAAAATGCGGTTTTATTTAATGAGTTGGGAGATTTAGGTTTTGGATTTGTGGAAATTGGAACTGTAACTCCAAAAGCTCAAGCCGGAAATCCTAAAAAAAGATTATTCAGACTTATAGAAGATGGCGGAATCATCAACAGAATGGGTTTCAACAACGATGGTCTTAAGGCTGCAATTGAAAAACTGAAAGGCAACAAAGGAAAAATAATCATTGGTGGAAATATCGGAAAGAATACCAATACGACTCCCGAAAATTACACCCAAGATTATCTGGATTGTTTTGAAGGTCTTCATCCCTACGTAGATTATTTTGTGCTGAATGTAAGCTGTCCGAACGTAGGAAGTCATGCAAAACTGGAAGATGTTGAGTATTTGAGAGAGCTGATTACAGCTGTAAAAGAAATTAATCAAAGCAAAGTAAATCCAAAACCAATTCTTCTAAAAATAGCTCCAGATTTGAACAATCAGCAATTAGACGAAATTATAGAACTGATTGCAGATACAAAAATTGACGGAATTGTAGTTTCAAATACATCAGTTAACAGAGAAGGTTTAAAAACTTCTGCAGAGACTTTAGCAGAAATCGGTAACGGAGGTTTGAGTGGAAAACCAATTCGTGAACGAAGTACCAAAATGATCAAATATCTTTCTGATAAAAGCAACAGAGCGTTCCCAATCATCGGAGTCGGTGGAATTCATTCTGCAAAAGACGCTATTGAAAAGCTGAATGCGGGTGCAAGTTTGGTTCAGTTGTACACCGGATTTATTTATGAAGGTCCACAATTAATTAACGATATTAATAAGGAGCTTTTAACGAGAGCAGGTAGAATTTCAAGATAAAATTATTTTAAAACAAAAAAAAGCAAGGTCATTAAGGCTTTGCTTTTTTATTTAGATTTATAAAAAAAAATGTGACACCGTATAAATTATCAAACCAACCAATCCACCAACTACAGTTCCATTCACACGGATGAATTGTAAGTCTTTACCAACCTCTAATTCAAGCTTTTCGCTCAATTCTTTGCCTTGCCAGTTTCCGACTGTTGAACTGATGAGGTTTCCTGCTTGGTGCGTATTTTTCAGGATATATTTGTAAGCAGTTACTCTTACCCAATTGTCTATTTTATTCTGAAGATTTTCATCGGTTTTAAGATTTTGAGAAAACTCGTTGAGGTTTTTTGTAATGTATTTTTTAAGCGAAGAAGTTTCTTCCTGCAATTCTGTACTCAGTGTTTTTTTAATTGAATTCCAGATGTCGTTTGAATATTCTTTTAATTTATCATCTTTCAGAAAGTCATTTTTAATGGTTTTAAATTCATCATTCCATTTCGGATCTTCTTTTAATTCATTAGAAAAATTATAAATCTTTTTTGTAATTAAAGATCTGATTTCGTGATTGGTATCTTCTTCTACTTCACGGAAGAAATCTGAAAGTCCGCTTGCAATTTTTTGGGCAATTTTGTTATCCACAAAAGAAGGAATAAAAGAATAGCTTCCTTTTTTTACTCTTTCCTGAATCATTCCGTCATTTTCTATCAGATATTCTTTGATCTGTTTTGAAAGGTTGGTCACAATTTTCTGGTGATCATTTTTATCTAAAAGATAAATAATTCCGTTTCCTAAAATTTGGTTAAGCTGAATAGTATCAGTCATTTCCGAAACCTTTTTGCTGATAAACGCACTTACTTCAGAATCATCAAGTTTATTGAGAATATCCAAAATGATGTCCGAAATATTTTTAATTAAATTTTCCTGATTTCTTTCTTTTGAAAGCCATTCTCCCACAAAATTTGAAATCTTTATTTTTTGAATGTAAGGACGAATAGTTTCTGGCGAAAGAAAATTAGAAACTACAAAATTCCCGAGATTATCACCCAATTTCTGTTTGCTGTTTTCAATCAGGTTTGTATGCGGAATGGGTAATCCTAGAGGGCGACGAAACAGTGCAGTTACAGCAAACCAATCTGCCAAAGCTCCTACCATTGCAGCCTCAGAAAATGCTCTTACATAACCTATCCAATGAGATTCATGCGTTTTCTGAAGAATTGTGGTGACTACAAAAATAACCGCCATCAAAACAAAAAGTCCTGTGGCAAAAGCTTTATATTTATTGAGTTGTTTTCTTTTCAGTTCATCATTCATACGATCAAATTTAGTAAATTTGGTGTGGAAAGAGAAACAAAGATGAGCCGAATAACAATTACGGATTAAAATTTGCATTCTTTTCCCAAAATCAATTGATTATGAAATTTTTTATTTCAATATTTTTATTAACCTTTCTGCAAATGTGTTCGCAGACTCAAAAACCTAATAAAGTTACTTCTATGGAAAATACAGAAGCAAAAAACAATCCATATTACTCAAGAACAGACCGTACAAAACTCAATGTTTCAAATGAAGAATGGAAAAAAATTCTTTCTCCTGATTTATATGCAATCGCAAGAGAAGCAAATACGGAAAGACCATTTACGGGAAAATATAATGAGTTTGATGAGTTGGGAGAATATCACTGTGCAGTCTGCGGTAATCATTTGTTCCGTTCAGATTCTAAATTTTCTTCAACTTGCGGATGGCCAAGTTTTTTTGAAGCAGATAAAGAAGGTACGGCTTACAAAAGAGATTCCTCTCACGGTATGGAAAGAATAGAAGTAGTTTGTAAACGTTGCGATTCTCATTTAGGTCATGTTTTCAATGACGGTCCGGCTCCTACAGGAACGCGTTATTGCATGAATTCTGTAAGTTTAGAATTTGTTCCCGATTCACAAAAATAAAAGCTTAGTATCAGACAATCATCAAGTTAAACTTTCTTAAATTCAGTTAAACTTTCCGTGATTTTACGGAAAGCTAATTATGTTTATATAATTTTGTATCCGCAAATTTAAAGTAACATAATATTAATGAAAGGATTTTATAGCTTATTAAGCATTGTGTACGTGATTTCAACTTCGTTTTATCTTTCACCAAAAAAGAGCGATCATAATGAGATCAACAGCGCAAAAAAAATTGAAACTTCAATTGAAACAAAATCTGTAAAAAAAGAAAACAACAATGTGAGTTCTTCAGAAGAACTTTATCAATCAATATCATTCGAAAATACCAACAAGCTTCAATTTGATGTATTTGCGAAAGCTTTATTAGGATTTGAAAACCTAAAAAAAGCAGGAAAATTAGATGAGAATGCTCACTTATTAACGATCTGCGATTTTTCTTTATCATCTAATACAAAAAGACTTTGGGTAATAGATACAGAAGAAAGAAAAGTATTGTTTAACTCTCTTGTTGCTCACGGAAAAAATACGGGTGAAGAATTTGCCACCAATTTTTCAAATACAGAAAGCTCTTTACAGAGCAGTATGGGTTTTTACATCACAGAATCTACTTACAATGGGGACAATGGCTATTCTCTGAAACTTTTAGGAATGGATAAAGGTTTTAATGATGCAGCTTATGAAAGAGCCGTTGTAATGCATGGAGCAGATTATGTAAGTGAAGAATTTGCAGCAATGCACAAAAGAATTGGTAGAAGTTGGGGTTGTCCAGCAATTCCCAGAGCTCTAACAGAACCAATTATTAACACGATAAAAGGAAAAAATTGTCTCTTTATCTATTACCCAGATGAGAATTATCTCTCGTCATCAGAATGGTTAAAAGCATAAGCAAAAAGCAGTCTAGAATTAGACTGCTTTTTATTTGCTATGTTATCAAGTCCTGAAAGTAACAATAAAAAAATATAAAAATTATAGCCATTGATTAATCACAAATTTACATCATCTAAATCTCAAAACTTATCCACAAAAAAATAAAACACGACACCTTTTGTCGCATTAAGAGCATATATTTGTTTTAGAAAATTAAAGGAATGAAACACAAATTTCATTTGACAAAAATACAATCCAAGAAAGCTAAACATAAAACGAACTAAATGAAAAAAGATTTTTACCTTACAAGATATGCCTTAATTATTAAGAAATTAGAAAGCGCTCCTGCTAACTATTCGCAATTGGAGGAATATCTCCTTAATTCTTTCGAATTTCAGGATGCAGAAATAAAGAGCTACTCTATTCGTACTTTGCAGAGAGACATTCGTGAAATTTCAAATCTTTTTAATCTTTCTATTCACAACAAAAAGAAAGGTGACAACCGTTATTATATCGAAAGCCGACCAATGATGGAGGTCGATGAATACAACCAAAAGCTTCTCGAATCTTTTCAGGTAAGTAATGCCTTAAATGTACATCCCGATTTTGCAGATTTCATCTTTTTCGAAAGCAGGAAACCAACCGGAGTTGAAAATTTCTATGATCTTTTTTTTGCCATTCGTAATAAAAGAGTCGTGACTTTTGAGCATTACAATTACAAAAATAAATTAATGACTTCCAGAAAAGTTCATCCTTTAGCTTTGAAAGAATCTAAAGACCGATGGTACTTAATCGCTATCGACACCAAAGATAAAGCCTTGAAATCTTTCGGTTTAGACAGAATTAATTATCTGGATGTTACCAAAAACAAATTCAGAGAAAAATATAAATTCAATTTCAGAGAACATTTTAAAAATGCTTTCGGGGTGATGAATCTTACCGAGCAAAATCCTCAGAAAATTGTGTTGAAATGCAGTCGTCATCAAGGTGAGTACATCAGAAGTTTTGCACTCCACCAGTCGCAGAAAGAGACCAAAGAAACTCCGGAGGAAATCTATTTTGAGTTTTTTCTCCACCCTACTTACGATTTTATGCAGGAAATCCTCTCTTATGGTAAAGAAGTGACTGTCTTAGAACCTAAATCCTTAGTTGATGAGATTCGTACACACTTACAATCATCTCTGAGTAATTATTCTGAAGATTTTCAAGTGTAAATATTCATTTTTTGATTACATTTACATAAATATCACGGTTTGAAATCACAGTTTCTCTATTTTTTATTTTTCATTTCTACTTTTTGCTTTTCTCAGCAGACGGAAGAATTTGTACAGGTGAAAAATTACTATAACCAACATCGAAGTATGCTGAATACTGAATTTAAAAAGAAATTTGATGCAGAAACAAACAGTATTATCAAAACTTCCATCAAACAGGATTTTTTATTTTTTATGAAAAAGATGGACAGCATAGAAAATACAGCTCTTGTTGGTGCTTTACTAAAAGTGAAAAATACAGAAGATTTGAGTAATTTAAATTTGGATAAAAAACTAAATCCCACTACAGATCACAGTGAGATTTTCCCATTCACTGACAAAATCGCAGATTATCCTGGAGGTATAAATGCTCTGAGACAAGAAGTTGCGCAGCTATTTTATAGTGATGCCGTTTATTCTGAGACGAATCCTGTAAAAACAAATGTAGCATTTGTAGTAGAGAAAAACGGAAAAATCAGCAATGTAAAAGCGGAAGGTGATAATTTTACATTCAACAGACAAGCAGAGATCGCACTCTACTCTCTCTCAAGGAAATTTTCTCCTGCTGTAATCAATGGCGATCCTGTAAGATACCGTTTCAGACTTCCTTTAACTCTAAATATTGAGTAGTTTTTAAATATTTTATTGCTATTTCAATTTAATGAGTATTTTTGGCAAAAAAACTTATGAAAAAACTCTTATTAGGAATTACCCTGATTTTGGGAACTTTAACTATCAACGCACAGGAAACTGAAAAACAAAGAAAAAATGATGTTCTTATAGATCCGTTTTTGCTCATTGCTGTACCTTTAGCCAACGTTTCTTACGAAAGACTTATTGATAAAGATATGGGGATTGGTATTAATGCGATGATTACTCTGAGTGATGAAGTTGATGATTTTAAACAATTTTCGCCCTATTTCAGATATTATATGGGAAAAAAATATGCTTCAGGTTTTTTCTTTGAAGGATTTGTACCCGTTACATTACAAAATGATGCTTACTACAGTTACCGATACGATGACATCACAAATACCTACTATTATATAAACGATGCGAAAAAAAATTCTACAACCGTTGGAATTGGTTTCGGAGTCGGCGGAAAATGGGTAATAAAAGACCGATTGGTTATTGAAGCCAGCGGTGGAATTGCCAGAAGATTCGGTAATTTCGACAAATACGATATCGGTCCCGTTACAGGAAAAGTAATGGGCGGCATCGGGTACAGATTCTAAATATTTAAGATATATTTTAATGAAAAGCTTAGTTTTGTACTAAGCTTTTATTTTTTTATGTTTACTGACGAATATTTTATGAAAATGGCTCTTAATGAAGCCGAATCTGCTTTCGAAAAAGATGAGGTTCCGATAGGTTGCGTTGTAGTTTCCAATAACCGTGTGATTGCAAGATCTCACAACCTTACCGAAACTTTAAATGACGTTACAGCCCACGCAGAAATGCAGGCTATTACTTCTGCTGCTAATTTTTTGGGTGGTAAATATTTAATTAATTGTACATTATATGTGACTTTAGAGCCTTGCGTGATGTGTTCCGGAGCACTTTCATGGTCTCAAATTTCAAAGGTTGTAATTGGAGCCAGAGACGAACAGCGTGGGTTTATTAATAAAAATTTAAAACTTCATCCCAAAACAGAAATCGTTACCGGAATTATGGAAAATGAATGTTCGTTTATCGTAAAAGAGTTTTTCAAATCAAAGAGATAGCTCTTGCCCCATTTTTACAAAACTTTTTTATTTTAAATGTTAATTTTTCTTTTTTAATCATTTCATGTTGAATTATTTTATATATTTGATTACAACAAAATATTTACAACTATGAGAAAATTATCAAGAAAAGAGACCGCAAAAATTAATGGTGGAATTCGTCCGGATCAATGTTTTTATGTAGATGAAAATGGAGTAAGAAAATTAGGATGCAGACTACAGCCCGTTCCAGACTGTTGCGGAGGATGGACCTATCCTATTCCAGGACAGGATTGCGTTTCATGTTTTTAATCTAAAGAAAAACCAGCCATCAAAAGTGGCTGGTTTTTTATATATCCTTTCCTAAAAAGTAAAGTCCTTTCAAAGTATGTAGCCTGTCTGCAATATGTATTTTGTCGGTGAGCGGTTTGTACACATGAGAAACGCCTCCGGTTGCGATAACGAAGCAGTCATCTTTCACCTCATCATTAATACGATCTATAAATCCTTCTACCATACCCAAGAAACCATAAACCATTCCGCTTTGCATACAGGTAATGGTATCTAATCCCAATACCGTTTTTGGCTTCACCAACTCAATCTCAGGAAGTTGAGCGGTCTGACTAATAAGAGAATTTAATGAAGTGACAATTCCCGGAGCGATAATTACGCCTAAAGTTTCGCCGTTCTCTGCCACACAACTTGCAGTAAGTGCAGTTCCGAAATCGAGTACAATTTTTTTTCTGTCGGGATACATATTGTGCGCTGCAACAAGATTTGCATAAATATCTGTTCCCATTTGTTTAGATTTTGCCACAACACCAGAAGGCGTATTACGATCTACCATTACAGGAATGATCCCGTGTATTTTTCGTATTGCAGAAGTAATTTCTCTTGTCAGCTGAGGTACTACAGAACCGATGATAATTTTTTTGATGTTGCTGGGATCAATTTTATATGTCTGATATAAAATCAACATTTGACCATGCAGTTCATCGGCTGTTCTGTAAGGCTTTGTATTAATCACCCACGAAATATCACAGTTGTCATCATCAAAAAGACCAAATCTGATATTGCTGTTTCCTACATTGATTACGATAGAATTCATTGAATAACTTTTCAGTGGTAAATTTAACAATTTTCATAAACAAGAACCTTTTAATATCTGTAAAAATGTTTTATCATTGCAAAAACATTTTATTAAGCTTAAAACACCTATGAAAAAAAATTTAATTCTACTTTTCATCAGCCAGTTTGCCATCGTATTTGCTCAGAAAAACGTGAAAATGTATTATGAGAAAAAGCAGGATACCATTACATATTATGTAGACAATCTTGAAATCTATCCTACATCAATCGTCTTTGCAAGCCAGCCCGAACTTGAGAACATGAAGAAGCCTGAACTTTTTAAAACAACCCAAGTATTGCCCGCAAAATCAACAAGAAACAGGGTGACATATTTTGTTGCAAATGATAAAAAAAAGAGATGGGGAATCAAAAAAATGCCTGGCTATCTGATGTATATAGGAGATATTACCATCAAAAACTACAACAACACTTATGTGTACGATTTGCCCTATCAAAAAGGAAAATCTTTTCAACTGTATCAAGGCTATAACGGTACATTTTCTCACCAGAACGAAAACTCCTTAGATTTTACAATGCCTGAAGGAACAGAAATCTTAGCTGCAAGAGAAGGTTTGGTGATTGACGTTGTTCAAAGCAACAACAAAAACTGCCCCACTGTGAGCTGCGCTCCTTTCGGAAATTATGTTTCGATTTTACATTCTGACGGTACCATTGCGCAATATTTTCATTTACAGCAAAACGGTGCAAAAGTAAACGTAGGTGATACTGTAACCAAAGGTCAGCTCATAGCATTAAGCGGAAATACTGGCTGGAGCAGCGGACCGCATCTGCATTTTGTAACATTTCTTCCAAGCGCGACAGGTGATAAGAACAGGGTTACTCTGAAAACACTTTTCAGAACAGGAGATGGCAAGAAAACAGAGTTTCTAACAGAAAAGACAAAATATTCCAAAGAGTATTAATCTGCTATTTGTTGTCTTTCAGCTGCGCGATTTCTGATTTTAATTCTTCTATTTGTTTTTCATAAACTTCTATAAGTTTTTTGGAAACTTCAGAATATTCATAGTAGATATTCTCATTATCAATCGCTTGGTAACCAGTTCCATTCTCTCGTATTTCTTGGTTAAAATTTTTTTGCGAATCAGTATCTAGCAAATCATTCAAAGGCGTTTCCAGTATTTTAGAAATATCAACCAGTCTTTCTACCGTCAGTTTGGTTTCTCCCGTTTCTATTTTGCGATAAGCTGAGGTACTAAGCTCAAGATCATGCGCCATATTCTCGTACGAAAAACCTTTTCTGGTGCGGATCTCGGCAATTTTCTTAATAATTTTTTCCATAATAGTAAAAATAATTTTCGTAAAAGTAATAAATATTCCGCAAAAGTAACGTTTAGCTTAAATAAAATATTCTAAACTTGCAGTAATAATAATTGTAAAAAAAACATAACTATGAACAAAAATTTATTTCTCAGGCTTTGCCTGATGATGGCAGTTGTACTGTCGACTTATTCCTGTAGGCAAGATCTTCTTCCTGAGAAGGAAACTTACAACAACAAGAGCGCATTTCAGCTCTATTCCAAAAGAATTTCTTTAGACGAAGCTAAACACAAAGTACATCTTACTACAGAACTTGAAAAAGCAAAGAAAGCGCTTAAGACTTTTTCTAAAAACAACATACAGGGTAAACTCGTCAACTACGGCAACGGTTTTTCTGTAGATACAGATAATGTAACCTATATAGAAAACGGACCCAACTTCCATACCTATACCTTCAATCTTACAAGAGACAATGCTTTACCCGCAGATCCTGTAGAGAATCTGGTATTGGT
>Ga0114982_1001180_pt1 | contig 13111 bp, 13 predicted proteins | sample Shrwel_input2_FT_FD_87183 | JGI IMG/M metagenome (GOLD analysis project Ga0114982, IMG submission 87183) | Subsurface microbial communities from deep shales in Ohio, USA - Utica-3 well 1 S input2 FT | ecosystem: Environmental > Aquatic > Deep subsurface > Shale gas/oil reservoir > Produced... | reverse complement strand
GGTAGGGGGGTAAGGGGGGTAGGAGGATAGATAGATAGATAGATAGATAGGTAGATAGAATCTATCATATTCTAGAACATTCTAGAACATTCCAGATAATTAATCAGACATCTCGCCCCTCCTCTTCTGTCTCCAGGACGTTTTTTTTCGTGACGGTGGTAGTGATGGCGGGGAACGGGCACTTCCAGTGCCAAACGCCCGACGGCCCTGTGCCGTGCCGCATCAAGCCGAACACGACGGGGATGGACTACCTGCTGGCGCGCATCATGGACATTTGGAACGCGCTGTACGAGAAGCTGATGATTCCACCCAAGGACCGGCACAACCTGGTGGTGAACTGCATGCGATTCACGGCGACGGTGTGGGAGAACCTGGTGACGGCGCAGGCGGCTGCGGGGCGTCTGATTGCGGTGCCTCCCGCGGACGCGAACTTCCAGTCGATGTCGCTGACGGAGATCCGGGACAGCCTGAAGCCGCTGATCCAGTACGGTCCCCCGCGAGGACCGGAGGGCGGGACGGTGGTCTCGTTCAACTCGCAGGAGGTGAACACGACGCGCGTGGCGTCGAGGAAGCGCAAGATGAACAACAACAACATCGTGGTGCTCTCGTCCAACGTGGGGTCCAAGAACAACGAACAAAAGGAAGAGGGCAACACGCTGGACGCGGTGTGCGCCGTGATCACGCCCGGAGTGCCTGCGCCAGCGCCCAAGCGCCTGCGCACGGAGCTCAACGACACGGACGTGAACGCGAACACGGCGCGGAACCAGCCGCTGGAGAACCGGGAGACGGCCGTGAACTGCATAGCGTACACCTCCAATTTTGCGGGTATTTTCGTCATTTTTTCTCTTTTTTTTTCTGGTTCGTTTCATTAATTATTTTTTTGGTTGGTTGGCAAACAGGCCTGTTCGTGGGGCTCCTGAATCACATTGGGGCGATCCAGACGGAGGTGAATCCCGTGATCTCGGCGTACTACGACTGGGGCTGCTACTACATCAAGCAGTTTGTGTCGAGCAGCATGGACGTCTTTGTGCGGGACAACTACAGCCGGATGCGGGAGGGGTACAAGTCGCGCGGGGTGGTGATGACGATCTGGCTGAAGACGCTGCACACGCTCTCGCTGGGCAAGTCGAAGAACGACTCGATCCAGCACCTGTGGATGGACATCCAAGGGGACGCGCTCGGGCTGGTGAACGTGCCGATGGTGTTTTGCAACCTGCTGTACCGCGGGGTGCACATGTCGAGCCTGGTGATGACGAGCGTGCTGGCGGACCATTTGCGGTGCCCCGTGGTGAGCGTGAAGAACCTGAACCGATTTTTCGAGCTGGAAGGACCGCCGGACCTGGGGCAGGAGGACACGAGCTTCAGGGAGGACTTTCACAACATCCTGGAGTTTATCCGCCTGTGCCTGACGAACAACCGGTTCTGCCCCGCGGAGGACGCGCCGCTGTGCCGGCTGGGGAACATCTCGTGCTACATCTCCGGGGATGCGAATATCGAGCTGATGCCGGCGAACCCCAAGACGAGCCTGCTGCGGGTGCCGCCCAACAAGGACAAGGACGAGACCCACGACATCTCGCACAAGGTGGCGCTACGGGTGGCCGCGCAGTACGGGGAGCAGCTGTTTGGCCAGTGCCACATGGGTCCCGACGTGGCCACGTACCGGCTGGCGCTGGTGTACCTTATGGAGCGGTTCGCGCCCGACTTCAGGGGCCTGATGAGCCCCCTAATGTTCCACAGCGCCAAGCACCTGGGGATCCTGGGGCTGGCGGGGGAGGTGCCCGGGATGTCCAACTACCTGGAGCCGGCGCACCCCCCGTTTGCGAGGCAGTGCAACATCCGCCTCCGGGACCAGCAGCTGCAGTCGCAGGCCATCGGCGTGAACGTGTGGTCGCTGCTGACGGTGGTGAGCCTGGTGGGGAGCACGGACATCCACCCCGACGTGAGCAACTGCTTCTCGCACAGCCTGCTGCAGACGATCCTGGCCCACGCGCCCGCCGCCTCTACGCCTGGCGACATGTGCCCCACCCCCCGGTTCGACCACTCGGCGACGGCGACGCGGATCTTCATCCCCGACGTGCCGAGACCCAAGCACTTTCTGCGCCCCAACGAGCCGTCGTTTGTGAAGAACGGGGTGCTACCGATCGCCAAGGCCTGCGGGCGGTTCACGCCGGAGGACATGCTGCACGTGTCGCAGCTGAGCTCGGTGCACAAGCAGCTGCACTGCGACATCATGGAGGTGCCTTCCAACGCGTTTACGTCGCCGTACGCGCTGGAGCCGGACGTGCGGTACACGTTCCACATCCCGTACCCGGACGAAGGGGAGTACGGCATGATCATCGTGAACACGGAGGCGGAGCGTGTGTCGGTCGAGACGTTTTCGCGGACGGACGAGGACAGGAACCGGGCCCACTCGCTGACCTTCACGGACTGGGAGGAGAAGATCCGGGAGATGGGCATGGTCATCACGCCGCTGATCAGGCGGGCGGGCGCGGCCGTGGTGGTGACGACGGTGGACCCCGAGACGCAGGTGGAGTCCCAGGCGATCGGCTGCCTCATCCCCACGCCCGAGAGCGGGGAGGACCTGCTGGACGTGTCGGACTGCACGTACAACGCCCTGATGACGGCGGAGATGGACGTGGCCAAGCTGTTCTTCCTGGACGTGCTCAAGGAGAGCCTGCTGCCGGTGGGCGAGGTGCTGTACCTGGATATGAAGGTGCTGGAGGAGGAAAAGTACCAGGCTCTGGGCCGGCAGGGCAAGCTCCTCTTTGTCCGCCTCAACGTCCCGCACGTCAGGAACCCCGAGCAGGGCAAGCTGTACGTGACGTGCCTGCACCAGCCCCGGACGTCGCACGGGCGGTCCGTGAGGGGCACGACGGCCATCACGCTGGCGGTGAACCCGTGGGACGTGCAGCTGGCGTCGTCGTACACGGGGAACCCTGCGAATGTGATCAAGCACCTGTCGTAGCCGTTATTAAAAGCGGGCTGGATCGAAAAGAGCCGCTGGCCATGCCGGAGAAGGACGACGACGAGGAGGCACAGCGGCGGCTGCTGGACGAGACGGATAAGCGCAACAAGGTGTACGAGAGCGCCTGCCGAGCGCGGATGTGGGAGATTGGCGTTCCGGCTTTTGCGACGCTGGCGTGCGTGCTGTGCCTGTACGTCTGCGAGGACTGCCTGCTCGGCGTGATGGTGTTTTGCGTCGCGCTGTGCTTCAAGGACTGGGTGCTGGTGCTGGTCTTCTTCGTGTCGCTGGGCCTGTTTATCATGCGGCACCCGATGGACCCCGGGACCGTGCAGCGGGTCGTGAGGGCAGGGTACACGCTCGTGGAGCCCACCTGATTTTTTTTGGTTGGTAGGGGAGGGTTCGTTTTTTGGATTTTTTCGAGGAATAAAGGCGCGTTTCTTCGTGGGAGGCTGCTTGAGGTGTGTGTTTGTGTGTGGATTATCATGACAGGGGACGACGAAGGTTCCACGGACTGCCAACTGCTGAGGAGGGTGGGCCAGAAACTGTGCGTCATCCGACTGACAGACACGGGCGCCATCGTGCAGATAGGGCTTAACGAGCCCATGGACGCGACTCGGGCGGCGCTGGTGTGCCCCATGAAACCGGTGCCGGCCCGCGTCTGGTTCAATACGAATGACGCCAAGCTGCTGGAAGAGTGCCGGCTGGAAATCGACTGGCCGGCTTGCATCACGAGTTACATGCCACCCCCCGTGCGCTTCCAGAGAAGGGCTAGGCCAGGAGGATCTCTCTCGCATCCGATCCAGAGGACCAAGCGCAGGCGGATGGGAGGGGATTGATAAAAAAAAAGAATGGCGTGTTTCATTGGTTGAGTTTGCCAGGGCGGACGGGTCAGGCGCCATGCACCCGAGAGCAAAGCGCGTCCCCAAGAAGAAGAACCTCGACTTCCCAGCGCATGAGCGCGCGCTGGCCTCGAGCAGAAAGCCTGGCTCGAATAACAACAGTAATAACAGGGTCGTCGAGGCGGTGAGGAGACACGCCAGCGAGGTGATGCGGGTGCTGGGGAAGGGACACAGCGAGCGGGTCTACCACCGAGCGATGATCACGAGCCTCAACCGGGAGCAGGTCCCGCACCGCTCGGAGGTGATCGCGCCCATCTACTTTATGGGGGAGGTGGTGGGCTTCGGGCGGTGCGACATCATCATCGGGGATCTGGTGGTGGAGTTCAAGGCGAACATGTGGTGCCCCAGCAAGAACTCGCCCCAGATCCGAAAGTACCTAGAGAGCCTGACGACCACGGAGCGCGCGCGATTCCGAGGGCTGATTGTGAATTTCAATCAGAGGTCAGGCAAGGTCGAGGTGCACCAGGAGCACCGACGCTCCTCCTCCTCCTGATTTCAGATTCCGAAGATCTAGATCAGCGCGCCTCCCTTTTGCTGATGCCGTGCACATTACACCTGTTGCGGGCGCCCTTGACGACGATGGAGATCTCGTTGAGCTTCTTTCGCCGCGAGCTGATCTGGCCCGTGAGCTTGGACTGGGCCATCTCCACCGTGTACCCGAGCGAGAGGTCCTTGCAGACGCCCGCGCGGACGAACTCGGCGCTGATGGAGCCCTCGAGGAGGTTCTCGTCGATCTCCAGGACGCACTCGAGGGCCCCCCGCTGGTTCGCCCAGGCGGAGACGACCCTGCCGAGGGAGACGCCCGTGTGCTCGAGCTTGACGGGGATGCTCTGGCCGCGCACGTTGGCGTCGGAGACCTGGGAGACCATGCCGGAGATGTCGCTCGCGTTGAGGTAGACCCCCTTGTAGGTGTCCTTGAGGCCCTCCGGGTTCGCCGTGCCCCACAGGAGCGTGCTGGAGGGCATATTGTAATCAGGGCAAAGGCCCCCAGCACTCTTTAATATTATTACGACGGCGGGGTGGTATAACAGGCTGGGATGCAAGGGGGTGAGCACGCGAGAGAAAATGTGGTGGCGGGTGCTTGCGGTCAACGTGACGCTGCTGGTGGTCGCGTCGGTGCTGGTCGCGGACGTGAGCATGAGCGAGGACCTGGTGGTGTTTGTTCTCACGGGGCTGTGCGTGCTCATCCTTTAATTTTTGTTTTTCTCGGGAGGAAAAAAAACGGCTCAAAGCATTGAAAACACGTAATCCCGCATCAGCGAGTTGGTCTGCGTCTTGAGGAAGTCAAACGTGCCCGGGTTGTTGCTGGTCTCGAAGATGATCAAGGAGACGTAGATGATCCGGAAGACAAAGTCCCAGATCCAGATGGCGAAGGCGGAGTTGTAGAGCATCCAGGGGACCCCTGTGTCCTCGTGGTCGAACATGAGCTGGTAAAACAAGTGGAGGAGGAACCGGAGCGCCTCCGGGATAACGAAGCACGTGATGAAGAAGCCCTTGAAGATCCCAAAGTCGTTGAGCGCGCTGTTCGGGCTGAAGACGAGGCAGAGCAGGCCAATGTAGAGGTACACCGCGGCCAGCTGGGTGGACAGGCCGATGATCTTGGTGTTGAGGTGGACGTCCAGGCCGTCGGTGTCCGACTTGCCGGTGCTGCGGTTCCGCCAGGGTGTCTTGCTCTCCTTGCCACGGTTCTCGGACTTGTGAGTGTAAAACATGTGGGGTCGTGTCACGATGCTGTTTTTGGCGGCGTTGACCTCGTCGTCCAAGCGGATGTTGTTCATGAAGGCGTCGGAGAGGCACCGGCTGATGATCATGTTCAAGATGCGATACGAGACGGTGAGCGTGAAGAGGTTCCAAGCCTGGTCCGTGCTCAGCTGGCCCGTGGCGCCCGCCATGCCCATGACGATGCACACGTCCGCAAAGTAGGAGTCGGCCCACGTCGCGAGCATCGGGGGCGTGTAGTAGTTGGCGACCTGCGCCTCGTCAAGCGTGAAGGAATGGGACGCCTTGTACTTGCTGCTGCCGTCCCACTCGACGGCGGGCAGGGTGCCGGAGAGCCCCGGGGCGAGGATGCGCTGCTGGCTCTCGTGGTCCTCCGCCGAGAGGGGCGAGTACCCGTCGACGGGGACGATCTTGGCCATGCCTGCTTGCCCGCTCATGAAGTAGGCCCTGAAGGACCTGCGCGCCGGCTGGAGCACGGTGCCGAGGAAGTAGAGGACCGCCACGGCGTACACGGAGATGGTCACAAAGGTGGTGGAGGACGTGGTGGGCAGGCCGCCGCCCTTTTGGAACTCGCCGGAGTTGCGGAAGGCGATGGCGACGAAGATGGCGAAGAAGAGCACGTTCCAGAAGAGGGAGATGGACGACCAGAAGACGCCGAGGCGCATGAGGTACCCCGGCTCCCCCTTGGAGACCACGCCCTCCTCCTTCCAGCCGGCCGTGTACACCCCGAAGCTCGTCATGACGACGAGGCCGGTGACGAGGAGGAGCGCCCAGTTGTACGAGCCCATGAAGACGGGGGTGTCGATGCCCTGCGGGATCTCGAAGAAGGGCCAGAGGGACTTGTCGAGGCAGGAGCGGAACACGTTCTTGCTGGCGCGCTGGCTCTCGGAGTTTTGGAAGAGCGGGTTGTTCCAGAGGCAACCGAGGTACTCCTCCGAGGTGGGCCAGTGGTAGTAGCCGGCGCCGCCCGAGGTGGGGAACGAGGCGCAGACGTCGAGCGCGACGCTCATGCTCGTGTTGGTCATGCAGAGGGTGTAGTCGTTGAAGGAGAGGGTCGGGGGGCAGGCCTTGTCGCCCATGCGCGCCGTGTACATGCACTCGAGGTAGTGTCCGAAGCGGTAGGCACGGTCCTTGGCACCGTCTGCGTTGCTGAACGGGGTCTGGATGGCGTCGTTCAAGGACCGCTCGGTCGCGACGGGCCATCCGACGGAGGTCTCGATCCTGCGGGTGCTGAGGAAGGTCGTGGTGATGTAGAGCATGGACTGGCACACCCCCTCTTCGCAGCCGGCGCCCAGGACGCGGGACAGCACGGCGACGCTGATGACCAGACCAGTGACGACGCTGAGCGCGTTGATCAACGTGAGGAAATAATGCAGAGATGAGTTCGTGCCGTACATAAGATCTTGCCCTGCGCCGGACATGTCCCTAAATAGTGTGCCCTGCCCGCGTTTTTGAACCCCCTTGACGTTCCCGACGGAACGTGCTCTTCTGGCCGAGCTGCGGTCCCAGCACCTCGACTGATACGGGGATGACGTGGCGCAGCTGGCAGATTGAGGCGAAACTAGACCACCTTGCTCTTCTGGCCGAGCTGCGGTCCCAGCATCTCGACCGGCATGGGGATGACGTGGCGCAGCTGGCGGGTCGACACGGGCGCCTGCCGCCCCGAGATTGGGTACGGGGGCGCGGAGGGGAACGGCGGCTGCGGGAACGGGAGCTGCCGGGTGGGGTAGCCGGAGTAGGACTGGGGGCCGGCTTGGCTCTGCGGCGGGGGGGCGGGCTCCGCTGCCTGGATCGCCTCGACCATGCCTGCGAGCGCGACGAGGAAGACGAGGACGAGCAGGGCGGAGAGGGGTGGGGTCATGAGCCCCTTGTAGAGCAGGGTCCAGCCGCAGAACGCACAGAACAGGAAGACGGAGACGAAGGAGACGTAGCGCACGCTCTTGCGCCAGCCGAGCCCCGGGAAGAGCAGGCCGTCGATCCCGACGAGGAGGCCCAGGAGGTACATGAAGCCGTAAAAGAGGAAGGCGTACTCCGCGATGGGGATGGTGAAGATGGAGAGGTACTTGCCCACGCCGGGCTGGGAGCCCGACGCCATGCCGTCAAACGTGCTGATGAAGCGGCCGCACAGGAGGACCCCCACGCCTGCTCCCCACGAGGGGCCCGGCCAGAGCGAGCGGACCTCCGAGTCGAGCAGGGCCGCCCCCGAGACGACGAGCTGGATCACGAGGTAGGCGAGGGTGGCGCCGGCCTGGGCGAGGTAAAACTGGCTGTCGCTGAAAAAGTAGAGCTGGTTCGACTTGGAGAGGGTGCAGGTCGTGCTGTTCAGGGGGGACTCGAACGCGACGGGGCCGACGGGCGGCATGGGCATGGTGTCGAGGACGCACGTCAGGCTGTGCAGCGAGAGCCCCAGGACGGCAGCAAAGTAGGCCGCCCTGGGCCCCGTGCTCTCGGGCGCGAAGCCGGACGCGATCACGTTGCAGGTGCTGAGCCACATGAGGCCGTAAAAGACGTGCGCGCTGAGGAGGCTCCAGGCCCACATCTCCTGGAAGGAGAGCCAGGCCCAGCTGATGAGGGCCAGGATCCACGACTCCACCGCGTACGCCATGCTCGCCATTTTACAGCGGTTGCGGGAGAGGCGCATATATATGCCCGTACGGGAAAGGGGCGGGCAGGCATGCAAGGCGACGTCGCGGCGAGCACCGCCATCAAGCTGACCAGCGAACCCGTGCTCGACGGGGTGCTGGAAGACGACCGGGCAAACGTGCGCAACGTGATCTACGTGCTCCACGCGCTCAAGCTGTGCATATCCTGGTCCGTCACCCCCAAGAACCAGGGGTACGAGGTCACGGGGAGCATAAACAGCAGCGCCAACACCGAGATCGAGATGCGCGACATGGAGCTGATTCGCAAAGTGGATCCTCTCAGGGTCACGAGCGTGAGCGTGCGCGTGCTCGGCGGCGCAACCCCCACGTTCACGCTCGCGGTTTATGTACTTCGCAAATCAGAGCCCGTGGTGCTCGAGGAGCAGGACGTCATCCAGATCCGCAAGAAGAGGCGGTTCTGGTCAGGGGGGTGCGGGTGAATCCGCCCGCCACGAGGTCATGCTCTCCTGGTACACCTTGCGGTTGTAATCCTCTTCGGCGACGAAGAACTCGTCGAGTGGGAAGAGGCGCATGAGCTCCTTGATGAGGAGGACGTCGGGGTTGAGGTGGAAGTTCTTGCGCGCGAGCTTGGTGCCGTACTCCACCCACCACTCGTCGTGCTTCCAGTAAATGACCAGGTGGGAATCCCGCTCCTTGTGGTGCTCGCCGAAAGCGTCCTCGTCGTCGCTCACGTCGAGATCCACCGACGTCAGCGTCAGGCCGAGGCGCTGGGCGTGGAACTTGAGGCAGTGCAGGATGACGCAGGGCGGCTTCCGGAGGACCCCGCCAAAGTACTTGTGGATCTCCGAGGGGGACAGCACGCTGGAGTCGAAACGGTACGAGAGGTAGCAGCCCCTGCAGCAGCAGATGGGAATCATGCGCCCCTCGCACGTCTTCTTGTCGAGCCGCTTCTGAAACGCCGTGAAGCTGAACTTGTCCCATGCAGACTGGGACTCGAGCGCATCCACCTTCGCGCCGTACTGCTCGGTGATCTTCCTGCACTTGGCGGTCTGCTGCTGGAACTCCAAGATCTGCGCCTTGAATCCCTTGGTCTGCTGCTGGAGCTTTGAGACTTTAGCCTTGAATCCCTTGGTCTGAAGCAGGGCTTTCTTGACCCGCCTGGTCATCTTGAAGAGGTCGAGGGGGTTGAGCGGGCTTATCATCGGTTTGTTTGTTTTGTGACCGGTGGCCGGGCGGGACGGCTTTTATTAACGAGAACAATTATAAATTTTCACCGAAAATAAATCACGAGCGGGAAAAAAAGAATTTTAAATTTTCGCCGGAAATAACTCTCGTGTCAAAAAATAAACAAACAATAAATAGCGCCTCCGAATTTGTCCCGCAACGAAATCCACGCCATGAGCTGCTCCAAGCCCGTCAAGCCCACCGCCACCTTCACGATGGTCACCCCTTCCGCCGAGCCTGTCAAGGACCACAAGTCCTGCGTGGGCACCGACTTCTACACTGCGATGCGCGCCTACAGCATCACCAAGCACGACGAGACCAAGTTTTTCCTGTCGCTCACCTTCTATGCCGACAACGAGAAGGGCGTCAGGCGCGTCGTCACGCTCTCGATCTGGGAGACCCTGTTGGGCGACGACGAATGCCTGCCCGTCGAGCGCATCCTGCCCGACACCGTCACCGAGCTCGACGGGGAGGTCCTGAAGATGATCCACTGCCAAGCCACCGTCGACCGGATGCGCAAGTCGAAGAAGGCCCAGGTCGCCCATTTCTTCTCGACCAACGACATCGCCATGTTCGACAGCTTCACCAAGGGCCACAAGACCGGCCGCTGCGTCGAGCAGGACGCCATCTGCGAGTCCAAGACCCTGTTTATCAGGAGGCAGACGCTCGAGGACGGGGGCGAGAATGTGTTCAAGGTGGTGATGGAGTCCCCGCGGGTCTGCCCCTACATGCTCGAGGCCCTGCTGGGGCGGGAGGACAACTACGTCCGGTTCATCAAGGACATCCCCGACGACCTGACGGACGAGGAGAAGAAGGCGCACAAGAAGGCTCTCCTCGTGGAGGTGCGCGAGAAAATCAAGGATCTGGGCCGCGAGGAGTTCACCAACCGCTTCCTCGACTGGCTGGACCTCAACCTCGAGCTGCCGGAGAGCACCGACCCTCGCATCTTCAAGCTGGGGGTGGGCCAGGCGATCCCCATGACCACCTTTCAGGCGGTGGAGCTGTGGGACTCGATCAGCGGGGGCTGCTTCCTCGCGGCGGCCGCCAAGAACTTTGCGGGCAACCCCGTCAACCTCAGGCTCGCGCTCACCTGCGACGCCCAGACGTTTCTGTGCGAGATCTCGCCCGACGACGTTCGCTGGGCCGTTTCGCCCAACGACCCCAAGGTGAAGATCCCCAAGGGCGAGGAGAAGCGCCTCGGCTGGTGCGCGACGACCCCCGAGGGCATCCTCTGGTCCCACCAGATCATGGCGTCGCACGGCGGGCAGCAGAAGGAGATGGTGGAGATGCTCGCCGAGGCGACCAGGACGGCCAACGCCTGCAAGAGCAGCGACAAGCTGATCCACGACGCGATGATCGACAAGGCGCTCCGCATCCTCACCGAGGGGCTCAACAAGTACAAGTTCGGGATCCTCGGCCTCACCAAGGCGATCCTGCTCGCGATTTACCGCAAGGACATCCAGTTTCCCGAGGCCCTCGACGATAAGCTCGCGACCTTCTACGAAAAGCTCGGCATCGCGTGGGAGCTCGAGGAGGTGGACATCAAGCTCCAGGTGCAGCCCGAGTACGACCCGTTTGAGCTCCTGCTCTCCGTCGGGGAGTGCGGCGATTGCGTGCGCATCATGTAGGCGTTCTGCCGGCAAGCTCTGCCTTGAAAGGCATTGAGCGCGAGTTAAAAAAAACTCATTGTGGTGCTCAAAGTGTCGCTTGATATTAAAGGCGGTAATCGAGGTAGGCGCGCGACAGGATGATAGGAAGTGAGAGCAAGCTTTTTCAGACGGGTGCGTGCATCCGACCGACGGAGGATGCCATACCCGTCACGACGCCTCGATCGGCCACGACGGGACGCCAAGACGACGTGTACGAGCACGCGATCAAGCAGGTGTACCGTCCCGCGCCGCAGGAGCTGGTGGCGGGATTCAGGGAAAAGATGGACTTCATTAAACTGCGCTACAAGCACAACGAGAAGACCGTGGAGAGCTGCCTGAGGGGGCTCGGAGACGAGCCCACGCTCCTGCAGCTCCTGACCGCCGCGTTCGTGGTGAACGGGGGCGTGCTGTTCAAGCACGGCCCGCTGCTCGAGGAGGAGGAGCAGGACGAGCGCGAGATCAACGACTTGATTCAGGAGTTTGACGCGCTCGGCGACGAGGGTTACTCGGGCTAGCACTCGCTCCCTAGTAACGAGGGTTACTCGGGCTAGCACTCGCTCCCTAGTAACGAGGGTTTCTCGGGCTAGCACTCGCTTGAACGCTTGCGCTTCCTGGGCTCCTTGCCATTGTTGTACTGGTCGATCATCCAGCAGCCGTCGAGGTCCGGCTGGAGAAAGAAGGACGGGAACTCGCAAGCCGGGTCGGGGTACTCCGGGATGAGGCCGCACTTGACGAGGAGTTCCGATGGAGAGGGCACGCAAAAGGTCTTGAAGATGCTGGGCAGCACCTTTCGGAGCTGGACGAGGCCCACCCTGTCCCCGCGAATAAAGGTCTTGATCACGGAGACGCAGATGGTGTAGGAGAGCCTTCGCATGGTGCCCTCGAGCTCGTCGATGCTGCTCTCGATGTCGGAGAGGGCGTAGGAGAAGAACTCAAGGACTGAATCGTCAGCGGGGACGAGGGCATCGGAGACGAAATCGTAGTCTCCGCAAAAGTCACGCGATGCCAGGGCTTCCTTTCCAGGCACGGGACAAGTGAGCACTGCAGCAGGAGGTTCCTCTGCTCCTCCAGTGTGAAAATCCTGTGAGAGTCGAACAGGAACGGGAGAAGCTCCCTCAGCCTCGTCAGACCCTGAGCCCCCTGATCCATAAACTCGCGAATCGTCTTCTTGCATTCCTGCGGCCCCGTTGTCTGGCGCTGATTCATGACGCGCTCGGTTGCTGAGCTTAAAACGCCCAGTGCATTTTAAAGACTGACCAGGAGTGACCAGGAAAGACCAGGAATGCCCAGGTAGCGCCCGAAATAAATCACGCGTCAACCAAAAAAAAAAACAGGGTGAGAGAAGGCGAAAGCATGCGCCGCGGCGTGTGCATCCAGCGCGACTACTGCCCTCTGTGCTTCCGGGGAGGAGCGTGCGCGGACCGAGTGCCGTCTGATAGCTCGCGGATCAACGAGGAGCAGCGGGAATGCTCCAGGATTTTCGGGGGGCTGCCGCTGCTGGACCTGGAGATGCCTGGCGGGAGGTGCCACAGGGCGTGCCGCCTCGTCTGCCTGGTGTGCGGGACCGCGATGGCGTTTTCGTGCGAGCGGGAGTTTGAGGACGCGCTGGACCTCGTGGACCGGCACAAGGAGGAGGTCCTCGAGATGCAGTCGGAGGTCCTCGAGGGCTTACAGGGTTTCGGGCGCTCGCTCGGGGAGAAGATGCTGGAGGACCTGGAGCGGCGCTTCGTCCGCAAGCTGCGCCGGATGGGGATGGCCTGGCACCCTCGATGGGGGAAGCTCGTCCACAGCAGGTGCCTGAAGCCCACCCCGTGCGGCTGCCTGGTCCCCGTCGGCGTGTCCGCGTGCCCCAAGCACAAGCGACGCCTGGTGCCCGCCAAGATCCAATCGACGTCCCCGATAAAAAAGGCGCCTTCGCCCATGAAGAAGCAGAAGAGGGACGAGCAGGTGATCCTCGTGGTCACCACTACTACTGGGTCTGCTTCCAAGCCCATCACCATGGTCAAGGCCACCTGGCTCAAGCAGTCTGCGCCCACCGTGTCGGTCCACCCC
>Ga0114982_1001174_pt1 | contig 13159 bp, 15 predicted proteins | sample Shrwel_input2_FT_FD_87183 | JGI IMG/M metagenome (GOLD analysis project Ga0114982, IMG submission 87183) | Subsurface microbial communities from deep shales in Ohio, USA - Utica-3 well 1 S input2 FT | ecosystem: Environmental > Aquatic > Deep subsurface > Shale gas/oil reservoir > Produced... | reverse complement strand
ACTCTTATCGACAAGTCGGTCGGCTGGTCAATCTAAGCAAAAATACCGTGTTGGATATCGTTAAAAGAAGTCGGAGTGAAAATCCTTAGCGTGCTATATTTTCCGTTTCCTGAGACGACCCCAATAAGCCTTATTCAGTCCATTCTAAAAAAATTTAAGATTACCTTTCTTGATGTTTCCCTTTAGCTAAACTAGTTTATTATCTTCAAGAGAATTCGAATAAACAGCTAATAACACAATTCATTTTCTAACTTATAAGCACTATTAAAATAATTTAATAACAATATTTTGAGTGGAATTATAATAATGTGGTTTTACGTTTTTTTAATTTCATCATTATCTTCTATAGATAAAACTTCAAAGAACGACTGCTTGGGAACAAGCATTAATATTACGATTTCAAAACTTAACCTTGCATTTAAGTAGATCAAACAATAATTTTTATTTTTTTGATCAGATCAAGATGTCAATTCAATCCATATCTTCAACTATTACAAGACTTAATAAAGAATTCGCAGATATCACTCACCGCATGAGCTTAGAACAAAAGAAAATAGCAGATACGAATGCTAAATTAGTCCAAATGCAAAAATCCATAACCAACAATATTAGCCCCTCTTCTCTAAGCTCTAAATTATCTGAAATTAGCCGTAAAGAGCAGGAACTTTCTAGATATCAAATCAAGGTTGCCGAGCTTCAAAAAAAGAAAACAGAAATTCATAACAAGCTGCTTAAAGAAAATCAGAACTTAGCAAAAGCAGAAGAACTTGAAAGAAAAAAATTGGAGGCTCTAGTTAAGAAGCAGCAAAAAGAAGAAATTGAACATCAGAAAAAGTTAAAACGTGAAATCGATGCAATTAAGGTATCAACACGACACATCACTAATGTTACAGCATCTCCTTATCTCGATTCGGTACCAGAAGTCGAAGTTGAATACGATCTATTTATTTCACATGCTTCAGAAGACAAGGAAGATTTTGTCCGACCTCTTGCTGAGACATTGCAACAGCTTGGCATTAAAGTATGGTACGACGAATTCTCCTTAAGAGTGGGAGATAGTCTGCGCAGAAAAATTGATAGTGGACTCAAGAACTCTAGATATGGAACTGTCGTGCTATCAGAAGCATTTATAAAAAAAGATTGGACCCAGTATGAATTAGACGGTCTAGTTGCTAGAGAAATGAATGGGCACAAAATGATATTGCCAATTTGGCACAAAATTTCCAAAACAGATGTCATCAACTACAGTCCTAATCTCGCTGATAAAGTTGCATTGAATACTTCTATCAACACCATCCAAGAAATTGCAGATCAGTTAGCCGATGTCATATTAGAAAGGAAATCTTAAATTTCAGCTCATTTTCTTTTGCTGAATATTAAATATAGAGCAAGTAATAATTGAAACTATTCCTCAACTTACTATCTCTTAGACATTATTTATATAACATTTTGATGTGGTAACAGCATTCGATAATGAAAAATTTGATGTGGTAACAGCAAAATTTTGATATAGCAACAAGAGCAGAGTTTAAAAAATAGACAAAAACAAGGACATCATCATATCATTCGGTCATTATGGGTTTGTTACTTTTAAATATAAAAATTGGGAGTACTTCAGCATGTTTAAACAAAAATATATCATTACTGTAGAAAGCAAATCTCCACCTAGAATATGTCTTGGGGATACTATATACGGCGCTAAAGTCGTCTCGCTTGAAGTAGAACAATATCCGGATCTAGTTGATTTGGCATGGCTCACTAAACGCTTTCCGATGTCCAGGCAAACCCTAGCAGCCAAACTTGAAATTCTAAATTTAGGTGGCTCACGCAAGAAACTCTATGATCCCAATTTTGTTATTTCTTTTCTAAAAATGGATATGAAAAAGAAAACAGGCCGACCAAGAAAAAATTGAACCAATTCACAAATCAAAAACTTCTTGCCAAAATATAGTTGTTAGATAAACATACATAAACTTTATAAAACATTATTAATTGAAAATTTTGAGGGGTCTCATGTCGTATTTAATCAAGCTTTATCCTGATAATTGCTATCTAATTTCTGATGGTGAGGGAGACATGATAACTACCAATTCTCGTCAGGAAGCCATACAAGACGGTTTATTTGATGATTTTGAATCTGCAGATGACACGGCTCAATGTTTCAGCAGTGGTATGACTCGTGGCGTTGATTACATTATTGAAGCTGTATCTCTCGATCCCTATCATGTTGTGCAAATAACTATTCCTGTCGAAAAAGCTCCTCGACTTAAAGATATTCATAAATTCATCAAAAATGACAAAGCACAGGTTTTTTTGACAAATAAGACTACAGCCAATGATGCAATGGATGGTTTTACTCGCTACGGTGTATCGACTGGAACCAATGCAGTGCTTTATAAATCAGATCAATATGACGTTCGTAAAGAAGCTATTTCTCAGTTCTTAAATGAAAGATTTGGGACCCAATGGGAAATAAAACTTCTACCCGTGCAAGTTTAGTTTATGAATCGAGTAATCGTACCTTTTGACCTAATTAGTTAATACCAAACTCTACCGTTCAGGAAGTAGTTCAAATTACTTTTAACGAGCTGGTGTGGGTTAAAGCTAAGATTCTTAACCTAAGTATCAAAGGCGGATATTACTATTTAGAGCTAACACTTTTCACCAAGTTTTTTTGAAATTTCTTATTACTTTATATGAATAGAATTGGAATATTCGATATGAAAAATTTAAATATATTGTGTGCTTTTGGCGCAGTTCTTCCACTTTTTGGCTGTGTTACAGCAAACTCTATTAAGCCAAGCGATGTAAAGCAATACAACTCGCCACAAAGCCTGATCGATGGTAAAAAACTCAATGGAAAAGATGGTATAGGCAAAGAATACCTATTTGAAGACTCCGTACCAGATGCTCTGATCCCGCATGCATATATGAACAACCTATGTGTTGCACAAGGGGGCAAGCTATTCCAGATATCTAAAACGTCATTACGTTATATGACAGGTAAGCATATATCTGCACTTAATTATCCGAATTTGCTTGCGGCAACCGGAACATTTCATTGTGCGTCAAATACGCCGTGGAATGTGTCTATTGAGCCTATTGCATCTCGCATAGGTGGTGTTACTGGAAGCGATCCGTTGAATTTCGTTACACTAAAAACATCAGTAGTCTCAAAGGAGCAAGCAGATAGTGCCTTACGGACTTCATATCAACAAGAACGGGTTATAGAAACCAAAGCAAAGCAGGCCAAGGAAAAGGCAAAGAGTGATCAACTGCGCTTAAAGGCTGAGTATGAAAGAAACCTGATAGTGAACGCACCAAAAGAAAATGATATCGGACAAACAATTTGTAAGAATACCCCGTTAAGCGCTTATACAGGAACACTGGTTTATGGGCAGCCGACTTACAATCAAGTTGAAGGTATTGTGATTGCAAGTTTAGAGGGTTTTTCAAACGATAAACAAAATATAAAAATCAATATTAAAGGTTGGTTAAACAACAGCAATCAAGTTTCTTCGGGCCGTGATGTTCTTTACAAACAAACGCCGTTGGAGTCAGGGCGCGTGATTTGGGACAACAAGCAACAATGGTTTAAGTGCAATTACTAAAATATGAAATGACATATTTTGTATCTACAGACCATCTATACACCACTAAATCAAATTCTAGTGGTGTATTTGTCAGTGGGCATTTAGTTCATTTGGCTATTTTGTTTATGCTGTGTTGCATACTCATCGATGGCAAGCTACTTAATTTCTGTAAAAATCGCTTTATATAATTTGCCTTCCGCCAACTCACAGATGTTATCGAAGTCATCAGTGAACGGTTTGGGAAGAATCTCGTCACGTTAGGCATTGCTAACAATCAAGAAGCCTCATGGCACATGAATCAAAACCTTAGATCACCATCATATTTAACAAAATAGTCTGACTTACCAAGAGTAGGATAAAAACATGCATTTATTTAAATTAACTGACGAACAAATTACTCAACTCCTAATCCCGAAACGCTTTATACCACCCACTCCACCTGAACATGAAGGCAAGAACATGGTTTATGTTTTTGATAGTGAGGATAAGTTTGAGCTGACTTATGATGAACTGGTGGAGATCATTAGCAAAGCAAGAATGACTGGACCGAAGTTGATACCAGTCTTAGGCACCGTGAATTAAATTGTGCAGTGTCCGCACGCCACTTGAAACATTATTTGATTGGAAATGAATTTTGGCTGAGAAAAATTTAGCTCAAATTTAACCTAACAGGCCCACTAAAAAATGGGTAACTGTCAGATCGGGTTTGGACTACAACACTTTAGCTCATCGATTTACCAAAGTGCTAATCTTTACACTATTGTCTAAAATCCAGTGACCAAATTGTGATGCTAAAGCTTTTAAATTCTCCTTATTATGAATCAAAGTTAGCATGATGCTTTTCATAAAGACAGTTTACTTATAACCAGAGAGATTTTTAGACAATTCCCCCTTTTCATTTTGCTTAGGCTATTTCAACCAGAGTTCATCTTCTAGCATGATTTTTAACATTTTGTGGATTTTCTTTCTATCTGCTCTCTCAAAGCTTTCGAGTCATATCCCTTATCAGCGCTAAGAAGATCGGTATTTTTCATAAATTAAGCCAAAAAAACCCGCCATGTAGACGGGTGGTTGCTCTCTTAAGATCTTAATCGTGTAGTGCTAATTCTGCACTTTTTGCCAAAAAGGCAGATCGACTTAAATGCTGTCTTTTTGCAACAGCATCAATATGTTTGACCAAAGACTCTGACATACTGACATTGATACGGACTGATTTTGCTTGTATCAATATCAATCAACAACCAGAACCCATCTTGAAATCGCTCATCACCCAACCATTGTTCAGGGCTTGATGGTTTTGGTAATTTCAAATCCTCACCATCAAAATGAAGCTCTACAGCCTCTTGCGCCATGCGTTGAATATCTTGCATTTCATCTGCTGCACTAAAACACCCTTCAAAGTCAGGAAAAGTTAAGCCGTATGCAGTATCTTCATCTTTATGAACATATACTGGATATAACATATTTACCTCCACTCCCAACCAGCCTGTTTATAAATATTGCATAAAGTGCCAATCGGCATGTCTTTCCTCGGGCGAGGAACTACAACATGATCAGATTTTTCAGGATGCTTGTATTTCTCATGGTCGCTTTTATCTCCCACTTTGTACCAGCCTTCCTGCTCTAGACACTTAATAATGTCTTTGCTATTCATTGTGTAATTATACGCAACACTATATTGAAGTGGCGTTAGAATGTTGCCATATTCGTCAAGAAAGTTTGTCTCAGACAAACTCGGTACGGTTCACTTTATTAAGTGCAAAAAAGCAAAAAACTTTACTGCGTAAAGCTACAATGGGCAGTATTTCAATGATAATTTTATATAGTGTTTTTTTATTTATTACCGTTTTTGTGATTCTTAACGAAGGAATAAAGCGATTATAGGCACATAGACTTTGTAAATTGAAATATCAAGACTAACAAGAAATTCAAATTGATTACTAATAGAGCGCCTCGCAGCGCCCTATCTTTTAGAAAAACGTATCTGCCGATACATTAAACCGCTCAGACAATGCCTTAATATGACGTATATTCAGTTGGCGTTTACCACTTAAAATCTCAGAAATCACAGATTGGGTTGCAACCTCTGCTAAGTCAGACTGACCTAAACCATGTTGCTCCATTAAAAAAGCCAAAGCAGCGCGACCATTCCCTTTAGGCATAGGAAGATGCTCATTTTCATAATCAGAAACCAGATCACCAAGCTGATGAATAAGCCCCATTAAAGGATGAGACTCATCATCACCAACGGTATCTAAAAGTTCATCTAAAGCTTCAACAAGTGTATGAAAGTCTTCTTCATTTTCTGGCTTGCTGAGCAATGGTGCAACGTAGTGCCAGTGGTCTACGGCCTGTTTAATCATCGCGTTCATACTAACCTTCCTTCCAATGACCTTTGTCATATTCTTTATGGGACAAGACATGACGGATATACACACGTTTCGCCTGATACATCACGACTGCAATAAGTCGGATCTTGTTCCCGCCAATATCGAACACATGGAACTTTCCAACTTTATCGACCGCTGGAAAGAGCTGTTTCATCTCAGCAAAATCTTTCGGATCGTTTGCCTTTATGATTCGATACCAACCATCTAATGCCGTTTCAGCCTGTGGCCACTTGTGCATTGCTGCTATAATTCGAGCGTGGGTGATCACATGCATAACATTTTATCGCATTTTGCTATAAATCAAGTATAAACCAATTATCGCATTTTGCAATATTGAGGGGCTAGGATGAATAAAGTGCCAAACGGCGCTTTATTCATTATCAGAATTCACTTAATCTGATGACCTTAAAAATGCCTGTTCATTGATCTGACTTTTCCCCGTCAATGACTTGATTTAAATCATGCTTTTCATCACAAAGGTTTCAGACAATTTAAGCAACCTGTTGATTTATTTTGATCTCTTCCAATGCTTTTACCAATTTAGTTAAGTTCTGCTCTGGATCCAGCCACCAATCAACTGTCCACACTGATAATACCTGCCAGCCTAACCCATTTAATACTGTTGGTCTGAGCTGATCACGGTCTCTTGCTGTAGCTGCTTTTGCATAATTTTCACCATCGACTAGAATACCTACAATATAGCTATCTGCATGCAAGTCATCTTTAATAGCTAGATCTACACAGCTATCGCCCTGACCTATTCCGGGGTCCACGCTCCAACCTTTTTCTTGAAGCTTATTCTGTAAGTACTGTACAAATTCTTTTTTAGTCTGCTGTTTTTTTGATCAACATAATTTAAATGCAACTGACCACTACGAGCAAAAACTAAGAAGTCTTTTAAATCCCTTACACCCTCACTATTGGTGCTTGCCAAATTAATTTCTTCTGGACTTAAGGTCGAGAAAACATGTAATCCTTGACGAGCGCGAGTAATTGCTACATTTAGACGGCGCTGACCACCTTGACGGTTAAGTGCACCAAAATTCATAGATAAGCGGCCATCACGGTCTTTTGCGTAAGTAATTGAGAAAACGATAATATCGCGTTCATTGGCCCGTTGCAGTTCTTTATTCTCACGCTCAAGTTATTTGATACGTAGCTGATCTGAAAGGAGTTGTACTTTAACTGGATTCTGTTGATTCAAATACTTCTGAAATTATTTTCAAATCCACAGGTTTTCTTGCTTAATTGTATGTAATAACAATATAAAAACTATACAAAGAGTTACATTACCAAATGCTGAATTGATAAAACTTAATTTAATTTCACGACTTTTTCGTGTCATATCAGGTGGATAATTATCCAGTTTTAATTCCGTATGATCAGGCAAAATGCATTTCAATCCTAATACAAGACTTTCAACAGACCAATTGATTCTTGGTCTATTTTGTTTATCGAAACAGTATTGAAAATGAATGAAATTTTTTCTAACTTTGCCATGTTCTTTAAGAGTTTTTAGCGCAATCATAATCTGCTTTTGAACATTCTTCTGCATTGATGGAATATCTAAACATTTTTTCACATCAAAACCTTTCTTCAAAGCATATTCATATAGCGTAATCAATTCACCATCATCAAGGAAATCACTTTCTTGAAACTTTTTCACGGCCATCCATTTTGTTGCCAGCTTTTTACTACGGGTAACCCAAATGTGATCCTCGTACGATTTATACTTTATATAATCATGTATCACTGTAGAGACAAATAAATTTTTACTTTCTGTAGGCCGAGATAGTTTGACTGAATCAACTTTATTTACTGCTTGTGAGGCATGATAAAAATCAAACTGCCTGTCTTTTTGAATCACGTGATTGAGATCAATAATATCTTCTTTCGATCCTTTTATATCACCTTGTAGAATCTGTTTGATCGCAGTCTCATGGCTTGTACATGGCAGGTGATAGATTCGATCGACCACCAACAAATCAAGTATGTGTAGATAATGTGATGCTGTTTGCTCTATGGTGCCGTGCCCCATCCAATCGGCAAGTAACCGCCACTTATGTTGTATAACAGCCTCATTTTGAATTGCAGTATCTCCAAACAAATGCTTACGCATCTTCTTACACTGGCTCCACCCATAGTCTGTATAGGTCATGACCATTTCTTTTGAGCCTAGCCAAGCTATTGCTAGATGATTCGCTGCACTATGTCTAAAATTATGGAATGTATAGCCGTGACCTTCTCCTAGTATCTTGTCAAAAATCATCTGGGTCATTTCGCTAATATAAGTTGCACTTAAAATTTCGCTATCATTAGCAAAAATCAATTTTTCCGTATGATTTGTTTTAACAGGATTATGCATAATACATTGCTTTATATGCTGCTGAACCAATGCTAACTCAGCATCTAGCATAACGGCATTCAAATCGAGCTGACGCTTTGCATTTTGACTTTTTAGTTTTCGGTAAACATTATTACGTAAGTTAATGTGAATGTTAACAATTTTTCCTTGTGTATCATGATTCCATATCAGCTCAGGACAAATGACCTCAGCGAGGGTTAGGCCACGAATTTCATTCAAACGCATTCCTAATCGAAATGCGAGTAAATACATGAGCTGTAGTTGATATAAATACTCTCGCTCTTTAGACGTCTCACTTTGTTCAATCTTTAAGGTGAGCACCTGCTTGAGCTGATTAAATAGTTTCGGACTAATCAATTTTGCATCACAAAATTGCACCCGTTGATAATCATTATACTTAAACGTACTAACTTTAGGCACTTGATATTGCTTCATACAAAATGTATGAAATGCTTTTAGTCGGCCAAATGCATACTGTGCTCGCCCATGATTAGCCTTTGGATCAGATTCTCGTTTCGCTTGGTCACGATCATCAATGCTATTTAGAATTGCTTCGTATAGTTCCTCACAATCTTCTTGATTCATAGTTTCTATATCATCCGTAAACATATAGATATGAAATAAATAATCTTTGGCGATGCTACTTAAATAGCGTTCGATACTATTTAACTTCTTGTTTTGAGCTTTAAGATGAAAGATCCAAGCCAGTAGCCTGAGCTGCGCTTCGATGATATTTTTTTCATATATACCGCTTACTAATTTCTTTTGTTCTAGACGTTGCTGAATCTGTTTCCATCGCATCCATTTAATTCGCTCACTTTTACGTTGTCTCTTGTGACTCTCATTTTTTTCCGTTTGATCTCGTTCAAATAACATCAACTCAAAAGGGATTTCTTTGAGTTGCTGATGTGCTGTAATCAAGTCTGGCTTGACGAATTCAGTATGTAGAGGAATTATCCTTTGCTTATCATCGGGCAAGGTTTGATCTTGATCTATGAACAAATCAAACCAAGACCGCACCTGATCCATAGGAGTTAAAGACACTGTCTTTAAGCGATTTTGCATTACCTCACTTAAACACATGTCTAAGCCTGAATTTGGGTCTAACTCAATAGCTAAATTCAAATTCTCGAAAGGCGTAAGTGAGCGGATCTCTTCTAACTTTGCATCACTACGGCGTAAGAGTTTCTTCAATCCAGTCATTTGATAATTGAGATCAAGCTCTTTCGGCAATCGACCTAATACTGTTGAAATAGACTCAAGTACAAGTCGAGGGGTCTGTGTATACAAAGCCTGAGCAGTTCGTTTTTTTATCCCTTGTATATACAATTGTGAATAGGGGTTCAACCAAATATGGCGCCACTGATAGACCTGTCTATTATCAATCTGATTACCATAAGCACGTTGCTGTACTCGGTAGTGCAGCACTAGTGGGTTAATAATTTTTTTGTAATCTGCATGGTATAGCTTAGAACAGACCTGTAGTTCACCCTCAATGATTGCATTAATTAAAGTATTTCCTATAGCCGTTAAATGACTTAAATCACTACAACCTGAACAATACATCAAACTTAGATAAAAACTACCCCATATCCAATCCACTGTGATTTCTTCATGGCACGGATCATTCCAATATTCTTTTAATGCTATGGCGATATGAAAATGCTGCTGCCCAAGTCGAAGGTGTGCTTCAGTACTTCGAATTTGTCGTGGGATTGGATCAAAGAATGTGGTCTTTGGCCATACTTTTATAGGATAAGCCAGTGGTGTTTCTGATAAGTAATCCTGACGCAGGGATAAAAAATACTGTTCACAATCCTGAATATAGGGCTTTTGAGCATCTTTACTGGTTAGTTTTTTCTGCTCTAAAAAACATATTAATTCATCATAAAACTCATACCAGAGAGCATTCAACTTGTAATCTAATAATTCAGAATTATCACTTAACTTTTTAATCTGATTCCTCATCTCAGAAAAGACAGAATCAACCTGTTCTCTAATCTTCGCTATCAGCAGATCATTTTTTTTCATGATAAACCCTCATTCTGAGTAGTCAGGCTGATTGAGAGATGCTCAATATGCAACTGCTTAATCATGCGATCAATACTCTGGGTAAACTGATTTATATACTGCGGTAAGGATGCAGATGAATAGCGGTAAAAGAGCTCCTGATTGCGTTGATCATGCCCATAAATGGCTTGTATTACATTAAATGCAACACTCTGCTCCATTAGTATGTTCATATCAAAATGACGTAACCAATTGTTATACAAGCTGCTGAGCTGATGCTTCTCCATATAATCATTAACCCAACTACGTTTGAGGGCAAAAATTTTAATCTTTTTACTGGCCCATTCCTGAGCTGAACTAGGTAAGTCATTGGGATAGAAGATGACTTGCCCAAAAAGATCTTGCAGAGTAATCCTTTTACCAAACACATATTTGAGTAAATCTGCATACTGTTGTATCACCGTATTTAAAAATTGGATATAACGTTTAACGGCTTGGATGAAAAATTGAGGCAACGGTATATATCGACCGTCTTTACGAGATCGACTGTTTTTCTTATCATTAACGTACAGCAATTTCATCCTTAAATCGTAATCACTATAATTTCCTAATAAATTCTCACGAGGACGGAGAGTCAGACACAATAAACTGATATGCCACATCCAAACGCTATAAGCATTTATTCGCTCGATCAGATGCTGATGAAGCTGTACCTTGTCAGAACAAGTTGCATGTAAGCGTGTAAAGAATTGAGAGACATAGTTTTGGTTTAACGCCAATTGACTGCCAAAACGCAGTGATAAATTCTGCTTATTTTCTTCAAATTGATTTTTTACAATTTGAATTTCTTGCTTAGTCTCTTTAATGTCGAGTGTATCTAAATAGATTAAATAATTCTGATTCAATTCAGTTGTCGGAACACCATTGTAATAACTACTTGGTAACTCATGATCACTGTCCTTGCCAGAAAGCACATGAGCAATATATTCATTGAAAGTACGATGGAAAATATAGAAATACAGCTGAGCTTGTAGTTTCTCTACAGTAATCGAGCCGATCCCTTGGTTCACTGTCCATTCTTTTATTTTTTTATTAATATCATTCACCATAAGCACGTGTTGAGACTCATGAAGCACAATGTATTCGAACCAACTACTTGATAAATGCAGATCATGTGTCACAGTCTGATTTAGCTGATGATGCTTTAAAATATCAACTTTCTGTTCTGTAATATCTAAATGTAATCTAAGAATATACTCTGGTTTTTTATGACTTTTACTTTTTATCAAAACACCTTCATCAATCAATTGCTGAAATTGAAGTAAATGCATCGGTGATAAGCCTGTCGCAAGACTCAATAAACACGCGGCTGCTATTGCGGCATCATTGGGATGAGCATTGTAAAGCTCGCTTTTTAGTAAATATATCAGATGTTGAATAACATCCTTACTCATAAAATGAGTGTTGGTCACAAACGGCTGTAGACGTCTCTGACGATGCCTCATCAAATGTTCACTCTGCGGATTAAGTACAGCGTTAAATCTAGCAGTAGACCTATCTGTCGTATGTACAGAAATTCCTTCATCTATATATTCTACGTCCCCCTCTTCATCATAAAGGACCTCTTGGCACGTCCTAATGTATCCTGGATAACTTTTGATGAGCTGTCTTTGCTCTTGCTTTCTTTGGAAGATTTTTAATTTCTTTTTTGTTGGCCAATCATTCATTTTTATTTTTTTACGACGTTGCCGTTGAACAATTTTCCTTTGTACTAGCCTTTTAAATATAATTTTCAAATCATGTAAGTAATTACGAATTTTGGTCTGATTGAACACCTGATTATTAGAATAATTATCCCAGTCACTAAACGTAACTAGTCCATCCTTCAGTTTTAGCATATATTGTATAAAGCACTGTAATAGTCTCTGGCTTTCATCCTTTAAATCCAGTTCAGCTTCAATGTTTTGGATCAGAGGTTTAGCGATAAACCGTAGTAAATCAAAAACCTCTTTTTGCTTTGCTTGAGAATCCGCTAATTCGGCAATTTTTTCATAGAGTGCATAAATGAAATAACTCGATCTAAAAACAAGATACGACACATTATCATTTTTAAATTCTAGATCTACTCCAAAATATGTTAATGCAGCAACGTCATATTTTTCGCCAAGTTTACGATCTCTAATAATTGATTTAAAAATTTGTCGAGCACGGTGTCTTAAGTGCTGAAAGGCTTTCAAATCTTCGTGATCTAAATCATCAAATTCTTTAGCAACAAACCTTGTCTTGCACTGATGATATTGATCTAAAAATTGCTGTTCCATTAACTCACTCAACTTCTTTGTTCATTAGTGGTGCTGTATCATTCACGGAGGATTTATTGTTATAACAATGGATTATTTTTTTCTTTATTTCTTCATTACGCAGATCAAAAAAAAGAATCAAGAATTGCGCAGTGAATTCTCTCCGAGTATTAAAAATTTCTGATGTCATTTTTGAGTCGATATATTTTTCCACATTACAAATCAATTGCAGTTGTGGAACATAGTTAACATTCGCTCGGACTGACCTATCGCTTTTAAGAAGCTCTAAAATTTGACACCAGAGTTTTACATAAATTTTTTTGAAATCATTCTGCTTAGCCTTGTTGTTGCCTGGTCTTATTTTTTCTAATTGTTTAAGCCTAGTCTTCACATTGGCCAACTCTTTCGCTTGAGTTGAGAACGGCAGAACAAACTGATAAAGAAAAACCTTCATATTTTTTACCATTTGTTCAAAATTCATTATTTAATAAGATCAAAATT
>Ga0114982_1001173_pt1 | contig 13164 bp, 9 predicted proteins | sample Shrwel_input2_FT_FD_87183 | JGI IMG/M metagenome (GOLD analysis project Ga0114982, IMG submission 87183) | Subsurface microbial communities from deep shales in Ohio, USA - Utica-3 well 1 S input2 FT | ecosystem: Environmental > Aquatic > Deep subsurface > Shale gas/oil reservoir > Produced... | reverse complement strand
TTTTAGAGCTGATCTGTTTTTAGAATCAAATGTTGGTACAGATGAGCAATACAATGATTTACTAAAACAAATTAGATTCGCTCAGAGTATGAATAGTAATCCTGCTCCTCACAGTAATGAGAACTGTTGGAGAACTGAAACACAGTATCAAAATATTGGATGGTTACTGCAAGGTTTAAGAAAGTTGTTAGATGAATTTATTCTTGAATATAAACATGAATTAGACTATAAGAATTTAGATTACAATAAAATTTCATATTTTTATTGGACAAATATCAATGCACCACATAGTAAAAATGCTAGACACGCACATGTCAAAAGTCATTTTTCAGCGGTGTACTACTTGCAATCAGAAAATACTGGAGCCCTTAGACTAATTAATCCAGCAAACGGACTGTCTGAATGTAACCCAGGTGCTCCGTATATTTCAGACGTTGTTTATCCACCAAAGGATCGAGATTTAGTAATGTGGCCTGCCTGGGTTCCACATGAAGTTGATCCAAATTATTCAAATAAAGAAAGAATAAACTTAACATTTGATATTACAATAGGTCCAAAATGAAAGATATAATTTTCTTCTCAACAGTTGAGGGAGTTTCAGAAGTTTGTCCAATTGTTCCCGCATTAAAATCATTACCAGCCTGGACGAATGTTGCTAGAGAAAAATACATTAAGGAAAAAAATGACAGTAACGAAAGAGTTAGTCATCTTTATCAATGCCCAGGAATTTTTGATTTGTATAACTATGGATATATAGTTACAGCTTGGCACGATTTTGTAATTAAAACTGATCAAAATAAACAAGGGTTTGCTTGGACTATTCCACATTCAGAATTGGCAGATTTGATGAACGGTATAGATATTATTGGTACACATCAACAAAGAATAAGTGAACTTATTCCATCTCGACCAACTTCGATCAAACAGATTATTAAACTTAATACACCTTGGCATGTGATTGCACCAAAAGGAATCAAATTTATTGTACTACCTATCGCATATCCTGATTCATTTGAATTTGATAGTCATATTGGTATTTTGGATCCTTCTGTCAGTTCTGAAATTAATGTCCAATTAAACTGGAATGTTAAAGATGGCGAAACATTAATCAAAGCAGGAACGCCTTTAGCACACCTAATACCAATTAGCGAAGATAAATTTAATCTAATTTGTAGAGATGCAACTGACAATGACAAGCGTTGGTTGCGAAAAAGAAATTTCTTTAACAATTTCACTTTTAAACTCAAAAGAAATGTGATTAAAGAATTTTATTATAAACATTTTTATGGAAAATAATTATGCTACACGAAATCAATGACGGAGAATTCGCAACATATATTGTTGTTGAGAGGAAAGTTAAAGACGAATATACTGCAAGAAAAGTACAAAAAGATAGACGTAAATTGCAAATATGGTTAGATGCATTATTAAGTGATCGCCATGTTATTATCTTCTATAAAGACGGTATTGAAGAAAAAATGTTTGTGGGTAGTAAAAAAGAAATGTTTGGTGAACTACCAACAACTCCTATGAATATTGACATTGTTAATAACAAAGTAAAATTACAAAGCTATTACTGCACTTGTTTTGAAGTTCCCAATAGAACTCCTGTTGCTGTACATGTTGATTCTGTGACTAAATTTATTGTTAAGCAAGAAGGATTATCAGAACTCAGTTCAAGGATTAGATTTATATGATTGAAAACGATTTTATTGGGGTATACGACCAAGCGTTGACCAAGGAAGAGTGTGATGAAATCATACGCTACTTTGAAGAGATGAAAAAATTAAACTTAGTATTTGACCGCCAAAGTTTAAAAGACGGACATGCCCACGAAAAACAAGATGAAACTTGTTTTCCTATGGAACTAGATGAGTTCTATGTTGACAAAACTCATCCAACTCTTAAATTATTTTTTGATAAATTTTGGCCATGCTACGAAGAATATGTAAAAAAATACAGTGTGTTAGCAACATCGGTCAAACACGGATCACTTGGTATTAGAGTTCAAAAAACCCCAATTGGTGGCGGGTACCATCCTTGGCATTACGAAAATGATGGAAGATTGTCATCATCACGTGTCATAGCATTTATGCTATACCTTAACACTGTTACTATTGGTGGTGAGACCGAATTTTTATATCAGCACAAACGAGTTAGTCCAACACAAGGTAGAGTGGTAATTTGGCCCGCAGGGTTCACGCATACACATAGAGGAAACCCTCCACTAAGCGGTGAAAAATACATTGTTACTGGTTGGCTGGAGTGGATGGCTTAATTAACAATGTTTATCGTGCCACGCATTGTGGTATGATATTGGCAATTATAATATAGAGTATTTGGTGCATCCATAGGCACAACAAATGTTATAGTTCCACTTTCTGTTCCATTATTGCCTACGCCGTAATATGCATCAACAGAGCCTAATGTTAATGTAGTTTTGATCCAAAAAGGATGACCTACAGCGTTAATATTGAATACATATCTTTGACCTCTAGTTAATGTAAGCGTTGGATTAATACCTGATATACCGCCACTAAAAACATAATTTCCTGATCCGTTATTAGTCACACCAAATGCAACTGGCGCAGGATTTGTGTAGCCTACTTCTGTGGTTACTTCATACACAACGCTTCTATTAAATGGCTGACGTAAAAATCTATTAGGAGCAGATTGCAAACTTTGTACGTCTGTGTATCCTCCACCAGTATCACTTAATCTACCAGTTCTGGCAATGGTCTGTACCCAAGTTCTAACTTTTGCAGGAGTCCAATTTTTTCTACTTTGTAACATACATGCAACAACGCCTGCAACTTGTGGACCTGCCATACTGGTGCCGCTAGATTTGACAGATTTAAAGTTACTATCTGTTGGGTAATCAACTGACCCTGAATCAAATAAGGAACCAACAGCTGCCGCACTGATAATATTTTCTCCAGGAGCAAATACGTCTACTCTTGGGCCACAGCAACTGAAAAAACTTTTACCTTCTGGATTAGCTGATTTTACAGAACCAACACTTATTACGCCTGAAGTTGAACTAGGAGTGGAACCTCTATGATAATATATTGTTCCGTTAACTGTACTGGTATAGCTGTTATTATAATCAGTTCCTGTAGGTATATCTATTTTGTGAGCATCGTTTCCAGCAGAGCCTACTAGTATGACCCCTGCATCTATACAATCTGCAATATCAGCGTCTACAGAAGCAACTCTAACAGGGTGAATATAAACAAAGTTTGGGCTTACTCCAGTTCTATTGTATAATGTTTGAATCATACCATAAGCACTGACCATACTGGATCCAGTCCATGGAGTACCACGATATGATCCGCCATTTATATTAGTATACGAATTAAAATAACCCCAACTCATATTGACCACTGTAGGTCTTCTTGCACCATCAAGAGCATTTACTGGCTTACTTAGATGCCAAGCTCGTATCATGTTGAAGCTAGCACTAACACCAAATGCATCAGTATCAAATATTTTGATAGCATATATATTGGCTTCTTTAGCCCAACCATATAATCTTCCTGCAACAGTTCCAGCACAATGTGTTCCATGACCTTCTTGGTCAGTATAATGACTTGAACCTTGTGTATAAGTTCCAGTTAATCCGCTAATTCCAGGCCAATTTACCTGTTGAAATCTAGAGGCTGTGCCTTCTAAATTAAGCCATTCTGGATGAGTAGGATCAATACCACTGTCTTGGATTACTACATCAACACCATTTCCACTTAAAGAATATGCATGTTGAAAATTCAATGTTGTTGTAGTGTAAGGATTTGTTGCGGCGACACAAGCAGGAAACGCCCAATTATAATGTGAGGAGTCCACAGTTATTGATTTGTCGTAAACCCTAGAGTCTTCTAATATATGAGGTTTTAAAAAGATATTGTTTTCTTGCTTTGTTCCATATCTAACATCAATAATTCTTGGATCGCCTTTTAATGTTTCTGCTTCTAACCTAGTTAATACAAAATCAACATTACGCAAGCTGTCTATTTTTTCATTATATAATTCTACAGGTCTATTGGGCATGAATTCGTTATGATTTTTGCCACTGACCATGTCCTCAATAAATGCGTCAACGTCTACACCTTTATGTAGAGTGACAACTGCTTTGTTTGTATCTTCTGTACTCATTTTTAAATTCCTGTTGTATCCGCGTTGTAGAAAAAGTATCCAGTACCATCACTTGTTGTGGCAATTCCTGGACCACTAAATGAAAATGTTATGAAGGCACCCCCTACACCGTTTCCGTATAATACTCTAACTGGGTAGTATGTACCAGCTGTTAATTGCATATTAACACTTGTAACTGTGCCAGTATTAAATGTGGCAAACACATTGGCATTGCCAGTAGTATAACCACTAACGGCATTGTTACCAATCCAAAAATAACTGCCATCATCAGATGCTAGTCTAAAATTATAAATTCCAGTTGTTGGTGCTAAGAAATATCCTACCCATTGGTAGCTGATGTTATCACCAATTGACGGATAATTAACTGCGTTAGTTGCACCTTCTGCCGTAGGGGCAGTCATGTAATTCACGTTTTCGTTATGATAACCCAGTTGATATGATTGATATAATCCTGCAATTGGATATATGGTTCCTCGTATTTGCATCCAATCAATTCTAAAATCGTCAGTGGCTGTAGCTCCAAAATCAAATCTAATACCTGTAATGGTATTATTGGTCCAGTCAGTACCCCCAGCTGTTAAATTTCTATTATCAATAATCATGTACTGGTAGTCAACTCCGTTCCATGTTGGTTGAGTATAAACGTTTCTAAAGGAATTTGACTCACCATGACCACCAGTTGTGTAGTAGAATGTACCGTCCCAACCAGTACCTCCAGTTCTAAGTAACGAAACTTCAACATATGGATATCTACTACCATCAAAACTCAAACTTGTTCTTCTAAGTTGGGGATCAACTGTTGTGGCATCTAAAGTTGAATATGTTAAACCAGATGCAGTCAAAGTAGCATTAGTAGTAGTAAAGGATTGATTAGTTGCCCCAAAATCAAAAACAATTCCTGGACCAGCAGTTGTAACTCCAACTGGCACAATAGCATTACTTTTTCCATAACCATCAGCAGCCAATCGTATGGCTCCCGCACCAACCCCATATAGAGTTCTAACAGATGCTTGTCCTAAAGATATTTGGGTAGTGCCAGTAAGTCCTAGCTCTACGTTAATATCACTAAAGTCTATTTGTCCGTTTGCTGGTAATGGCATGTTAACCTAACTTCTTTTTAATTTCGTCAACTTGATCTGCTAGCTCATTAATTGCTTGAATAATTAAACCAGCCATTTTTTCATACTTGACCGCTTTATGTCCGTCTGGACGTGTGGCAACTACCTCTGGTAGTACTACTTCAACATCTTGTGCAATCACACCAGTGTCATGTTTGCGCACAAAGTAATCATCTTCGCCTCCACGACGTTCAACTTCTTCGTCAGTCCAATCAAACATAACACCAGTAATTTGTCTTAGTTTTCCCAATGCATTTTCAATTGGTTGAATATTTTCTTTTAGATTTCTGTCTGAAGAAAAGTATGCAGTGATTTCGTTTGTAGCACGGATTTCACCAGTAGTAGAACTAGCCGCTGTGCCTACTCCAAGTGAACTATATTGTGGATAGGCAGAACCACTTAACGATGCAGTTGCACTTTCTGATAAACGTAATCTTACTCCATTGCAGAAATTAAATGTACCATCGTCGCCATTACGTACACACAACAATATCCATGTATGAGGCACTTCTAATGCCGATGTATAACTAGCAACTCTAAAGTTTGCTGCCGTACTAGTAAAAGTACTTCCTGTTGGAAGAATATAATACAATGCTTCCCATGCGGCTAGTGGAACTCCTGCCGCAGTGGCTGTTTTATTTGCCGCTCCACCAACACCAGTTACAGTGCCACTGGTAGGACAGGTAATATCAAAATAACCAGCAGTGCTGAATGTTGCGCCAAAACCGTTGGAAATAACAATAAATCTAGTAGCCCATAATACGCTTCCAGTAGAATTGACAGTGATTGCTCCTCCACCACTAACATTAAAGCCTGCTTTGATGCTTGCTGAATATGTGGCTTGCACAATGCCATTGTATTGAGTTGCAGTTGTAGCAGTTCCCGATAACGTTCCAACAGTCAACGTGTTTGTATTTGGATTATATGTAAATTCTGCCGCACTGTCTTGTAATAGACCATAGTTGCCAGTAGTTGATACAGTTGTATTAGCAAATGGAACTTTGAAAGCACTGTTAGTATTTGATGCTGTTAATGCAACGTTTGTTGCGTTGGTTGCAGTTGTGGCTGTAGAAGAAGTGACTCCAGTTAAGTTAGCACCATTTCCATAAAAAGCGTTGGCATATATGTTACCAGTCACGCCCATACCACCAGTAACACGCAATGTGCCTGTGCTAGTACTTGTTGCCGCACTATTTTGCGTAAACGAAATTGTACCAGACGCAGTTAATGCGTTACCAAAATTTACTGCGCCGCCTACACCTAAACCACCAGTGACAGTTAATGCACCAGTATTTGTACTAGAACTTGCAGTATTATTTGTAAAATTAGTAATTCCTGAAACGTTACCACCAGCAAAAGTTTGCGCAACTACACCAGTTAAGTTTGCACCACTACCGTAAAACCCAGTAGCGTACACATCACCAGCAACTCCTAAGCCGCCGTCTACAATTAATGCTCCAGTACTTGTTGAACTGCTTGCATCAGTGTTTGTTATTTCAATAGCGCCAGCATGTGTTAGTTTACCAGTACTTGCCCATTGTGCTCTTATGTTTCCTTGTCCATCAGCAATAATAATATTATTGTCGGATGTGGCAATACTTGTGCCGTCATACATACCTAGAATCAAGTTGTTACTACCAGTAGTGATTGCACTACCTGAGCCACTTCCAACTGTGGTATTCTGAATACCAGTCACATTTAATAAACTATTGTAACCTATACTTGTGTTGTGATCACCAGTCGCACCAACTGATTGTGAAAATGTACCAACCGCAACGTTAGTTGATCCTTCATTAGCTTTAAGAACATCAGTACCAATAGCAACGTTTGAACCACCACCTGTTTTAGCACCCATGGCATTGTAGCCAATAGACACGTTATTGTTAGTAGTAGTAAGCTGACCTTGGTTACTATAACCAATTGCAATATTATTTTGTCCACCAATGTTTGAACCTAATGGAGCATTTACTCCTGATCCACCACCAATGGCCACGTTGGTATCATAGTTTTGACCGCCAGCACCAAAAGCAATACCGCCAGATTTAAATGTTCCGCCAACGTTCAAGTTACCTTGAACACCCATACCACCAACAACACGTATGGCACCAGTGGTTGTACTAGTACTAGGAGTCACGTTGTTAACAACCAATGTTCCAGTAATTGTACCACCATTATAACTACCGCTAGCACTGGTCAATACTGGACTGCCCGCCACATAAATTGTGCCGCCAAAATATCCATCGCCACCTACACCAATACCACCGCCAACAATTAAGGCACCAGTTGTCGTACTAGTACTGGCTGTTACCGCTTGAATTTGAATAGCGTTTGGAACTGCACCACCCGCAAATTGACTACTAGCCGCATCAACGTATGCTTTGTTAACAGCATCTGTACTTTCAGTTGGACTGGCTACGTTAACAATTTTACTGCCACTAACGTTAACCTCGCCAGGAGCATCAATAATAAAATCACTACCGCTGGTAAATTTAAGTGCGCCGGTGGCGTCATCAAATAGTGTTTTAACTTTTAACTTACCACTAACTATTAAATCATTGCCTACAGTTATATCATTGTAAACAGCTAGATTGTTACCAACTGTTGCATTAGACACTGTAGAAAACAATCCAGTAACTTGTGCATTTGTAGCAGTTAATTTGCTAGTTGCTGGGTCCCATGTTAAATCAGATGATGTGTCATCAACTACTGTTCCAGTAGCAGTATAATAGGCTAATCTATTAACAACACCAGAACTTACTGTTCCACTAGCACTTAAATCTAAACTACCAATTTCTGTGTCAACATAAGTTTTAACTGCTTTTTCGGTTGGTACTGCCGCATCACTATTACCTGCTAGTGTTCCGTCAATACTAAATTCACTAACTGTCGCACCTTGTGCAAATCCCAAACTGGTAATTGTAATACTGGCATTTAAACTGCCAGTAACTGTTAGGTTTTGTGCTGTAAGTGTTCCTGTTGCATCATTCCAAGTTAATGCGGCACTAGTTCCTGATGTGATACCTTGAGCATTATAGTAAGCAACACGTCCAGGACTTCCTGTACCTAATGGCAAGTTAGTCAGTTGACTACCATCACCAACAAAACTTTGCGCAGTGATTGTTCCGCTAGCATTTACAGTTCCTGTGTTTATTCCAGGAGTAGTGACCGACCCTGCAGATAAAGGACCAGTAATAGTAGCACTGGTAGAAGTAACTGATGAAAAAGTAGGACTGTTATTTGGTCTTAAATCCCAAGTGGTGCCATTCCATTCCCAGGTTGTTGTACCAGAAGTATATGTTTGATTTAGTGTTGGACTTAGTGGAAAATTAACTGGCATCTTATTCTCCTAAATCCGCAACATTTACCACATGCACTCTATTTTCTAAACAGCAGTTATATCCGCCGTTAATTGAATGTTGTGACTCGTCCCATAACATTTGAAAGAAATCTTCTCTTTCAAATATTCTAGTCAATTGATCCATTTTAATTGCTGTATTGGTTACAGTATTAAACAAGGTTAAATCGTATAAGGAATTAATAGTGCCATCAGCAGACTGTCGTGTGCCGTTCTCAGTTATTGTATATTTCCATGTTCCTAATATTTGCATTTTAATATCCTACCACGAAAGAGTTATTACCAGCACCACCAATTCCCATTATTGAATAATGTTTTGTTGTTTGTGGTAAAATTGTAAATGTTTGGCTAGTTGTTGGAGTCATTGTTGCATTAGTTCCGCCCTGTAAAGTTAGCGTGGTATTTGAACCTGACACACTTGCTGTTACATACAGTTTGGTTTCTACACCAGGGATAACATTCGTTAATGTTATAGTTGCTGATGTACTAGATAGATTAAAATGGAACGCCCTAGCTGTTCTACAATCAATAGTAGTAGTACCACTAGTGTCAATTTCGTTAGCAGGCTCAATATAAATGTTTCCAACCATTGCTGGGTGCAACGTACAAATATACTGATAACGTCCTACAGTGTCTCTAGGAATTTGCCAATATAAAGTACCACTTATTTTTGCTTGAGCTGAAGCACCTGTTGATACAGTGCCATCTCTTGTAATATGCACTAGACCTAAATTGTAATTTGAACCTGCTTGATCAAGAATTGCAAATGGATGTGTCCCTTGCATTGTGTTCAAATTAAATGCAATAGTCTGACCAGCTTTAAAATATAAAGTTGGATTATCAGTTGTACCTGTAAAATTAGTAAATGTGTAGGATAATAAACTATTGTTTACTACATCTAATGATGTACTCGCTGACAATACAATTCTATCCATGGTGAATGTTGGATAATTTTTCCAACCAGTACCGTCATAGTATAGTACTTGACCCAAACTTAAATTATTACCTACACCGCCAATTGTTACGTCGCTTAGTTCGTCTAAAGTGGTTGCACCCGTTGTACCAGTCAACGTTATAGTATCAGTAGTTGCATTTGTAGTAATGGTAATACCGCCTGCACCAACTAAGGTCAATGTATCAGTGGTTCCATCAGCTACTACACTAGTCTGTCCAGCAACTGCGATTGTTTCAAAACTATTACTTGCGGCACCACCTGCACCAGCATTGTCAGTTCCTGGTACCCATTGTGCTAGCGCACCGTTGTATTTTAATACTTGTCCATCAGTTGGCGTCACTGATATTTGTACATCAGACAAATCATCTAATGTTGTAGGTACTGTAGGTATTGTTGGACCAGTAAAGGTAATAGTGTCAGTGGTTGCATTTGTGGTAATAGTGATACCACCTGCACCAACAAATGTTAAATTATCTGCTGGTATGTCAGCAGTGACTGTGGGTTGTGCTTGTACAATAATGTTAGCAAACGTATTTTGTTGTGTAATAGTTTGCGTATTATTAATGGTTATAGTATCAGTGGCAGCATCTGTTATTAGAGAAATGTTAGTTCCTGCAACTAATGTCAATGTATCTGCACTAGAATCTGCAATTACGTTAGGCTGACCACTTACTGCAATAGTACTAAATGAAGTAGCAACTCCTGAGCCAGACAAACTTGCACTAATACTGATTGTATTTGCATCAACTCTAGTTAGACTAACGTTAGCACCTTCTTCAAACAAAACGTTTTGGGTTGTATTGTCACTACCAGCTAGTCTTACGTTAACACCGCCAGCGGCTGGTTGTGTATTAAAAGTATATGTTGTTTGAGCAGGCACGGTCGCCGCAATAGTGATAGTGTCAGCAGTTGAATTTGAAGTTAATGATATGTTGCTACCAGCAACTAATGTCAAAGTATCTGTTGGACTATCTGCAACAACGCTTGCTTGTCCTGCAATTGATATTGTTCTAAAACTATCGCTAGCTGAACTTCCGCTTAAATCAGGAGCATTAACCCATTGTGTCCCGTCATATTTTAAAACTTCACCATTTGTTGGTCCAGACACTGCGACATCTGACAAACTAATTAATCTTGGATTCACAAACTGTATATTAGAACCCATATTGCGATGGTTGTAGCACCAGTAGTATAATGTTGTTGGAAAATTATTTCCAACAGTTAATTCCACAGTTCTAGTAGTAGCTCCATTAAAAGCAGTGCCATTGTACACTTGTCTAGTTACGACTACACCGTCTAATTTGTAGACCACATTGGTCACAAAGGCTGTACCACCATCACGTTCGCCGTTTAATTGATCTGCGCTAAAATTTAAATTGTGTGGGTTTGGAGTTGTGCCATTAGCATTGGGAAAATATACGTTTGTGTCATCGCTTTGATCAAACACATAGGTATAGCCTCGTTGTAAAATCAGTGGTGACGGCTTGTACTCACCATTAATTCTATACTTGTTGCCAATATCAGGAGCTTGAGGAGGTACTATGGTAACAACAAAGGTTACTTTTGGTGTTAAGGTAGTATCAACGGCACTACTGCCTTGTAAATCAGCACTGTTAGTCCAAAAAGCACCATTCCACTTTAATACTTGTCCAACTGACGGACTACCTACTACGCTAACATCAGTAAGCTGTGTTAGTGCTGTTGCTCCTCCACCGCCACCTGCGCCACCCCCTGCTTGCCCAAACTGTGGCATTGCAGGTTGTACCCATTGATTGCTGTCACCGTCATCTACATAGACATACAAAACGCCAGTATTAGTATTAAACCACAAACTGCCGCTACGACTGTTTGATGGTGGAACTTGTGCTACTGCTACTCCTAGCCCGCTTTTAGCGTTAGTCAAATCTGCACGTAAAAGTGGAATTCCGCCCTTGATTAAGCCGTCATAAAGCACCAATGTTTTTTGATCTGCATCGTAGTACAGATCCCCATTGTTGAATCTACTGTCTAAAAAATCGCTGTCGTTTGGGACTAGTCTAATTGAACGTAGCGGCGTCATCTCATTTAAATCCTCTTAATAGTACTATTTACCAACTTTCAAACCAATACTTAAAAGGTCAAATGATGTTGATTAAGTCAAATACTGTTTCTAGTTTGGTTCTAATAATCTTATTAGAAAAGCTACTTTTTAGCCCTTGATGCAATGGTTTGGGCGAATGATCCATCTCTGACCAGCACCAACCTTTGTGCTCGCCGTTGAGCTTGGGGATAAATTCGTCTTCTATAATCATTAGATATGTGTGATAAAAGAACTTGTCGTCCTTACTCACAAATAGCTCTAAGGGAATTGTCTTTTTTACATCAGGCATTACCCCAATTTCTTCAACAATTTCTCTCTTCAAAGCTTCAAAATTATTGGCGTCTGTATCTTCTTGTTTCCCGCCCACAATGCCCCAAGTACCGCTAGTCCTGCCGCCATTGCGAAGCAAGAATAAAAATCTCTTGGTTGATTTGGCATAGAAAAGTGCTCCACTACAGACTATATCGTTCATAAAATAATTTGCCAACTTCCGTTATCAAAGGTTCCTTCCATACTCTTGGTCCATGTTTCTCCGTCCCATTTGTATTGAATACCTGTATAAGCATTAGTTATGAACGTTGGGCCATTTTGCGCACCACTATTGAAAATAACGTGCCAAGTTGTGCCATCCCATTGAATTACATCATTAGCATTGGCTCTTAAAAATGTAGTTCCATTTGCATTTCTAAAATATGGAACACTGTCTGCAAAATCTACAATACTTGCAGGATTAATTTCTTCTAAGATTAAAAATCTCATGTCTACTGTTTTAGATGCTGGTAGTGGACGAGTAGGATCTACGATCGCATCCACTGTGCCTCTTGCGGCTGTTACTGCTCCAGCACCTGCAATCAATGTATTAGTTGGAAGACTTTGATTATCAAAGGTTAGATGCATTATTGTTTCGTCAGCAGAATCCAAACTCAATGTAGCAGTGGCAATTTTTCCATCTGCTTTGGTCAATTGTAACTTACTGTAGCCAGCAACAAATTTTCCTGGATAGCGTTCTAAAATTTCTCTCCAATTAATATTTTGTCCTAGTTTAGAAATTTGTGTATCAAATGTGTTAGTAACACCTTCAACGTTACCAAGCAGTTTGGCAATATATTGTGGACTACCACTAGAAGAATTATTAGTAATCATTACTCCATAGCCGTACAGCGTGATCACTTGTCTACTGATCATACTACCTGCTAATAGGTCGTTGGTAATATTTCCTTCTTCATCAAATACTCTAGCAATGATGCTTGTAATAACGCCTTGACGTTTGACTTTTGCAGGCGGGCTCAACCAAATAGGAGCCATAAATTTCAAACTGGCAACTTCTAAATCTTGGTCGCCTGTTGGAATAGTTTGATTAGTATAATTAATTTCCATCAACTCTAGTGTGGTCAAACTAGTCCAATCTAGATAGTTGCTAGTAGTTTGTAATTCAATTGCAGGATTAAACAACACTACTATCTGTTCTAAAATTTGTAATTTTTGATCAATGTTAGTTGTCCATATG
>Ga0114982_1001170_pt1 | contig 13187 bp, 9 predicted proteins | sample Shrwel_input2_FT_FD_87183 | JGI IMG/M metagenome (GOLD analysis project Ga0114982, IMG submission 87183) | Subsurface microbial communities from deep shales in Ohio, USA - Utica-3 well 1 S input2 FT | ecosystem: Environmental > Aquatic > Deep subsurface > Shale gas/oil reservoir > Produced... | reverse complement strand
CCAGGAAAGCGTCACCGGCACCAGCGGCCAGTTTGGCTTGTTCAGCCTGAACTTCCTGCATCCGGGCGCTGATCACTTCAAAAGCAGCACGGATTTGGTCTTCTGACACTTCTGGCTCGTCGCCATAAAAAGCCGCAGCCAAACCAGCCGCGACTGCAGCGATATCCAGGCCTTCAAACGGATTATCAGCCAGTTGCTGACCCATTTGCAGACCAATGCCATAACTGGCGTGTTGTTCGAGCGTAGTGAATGTCGACATAAAGATCACTTCTTGCTATGCGCCATCAGGCGACGTTAAAAAACGGATGACCATCAGTCATCCCGGAAAAAACAACTATGCTAGCTGAAAAAGTCACAATTGTCTTGTCAGAGGCTCATTTGCCCGCTGACTGTCGCGCCTCACCAGCCGATCCTGGCAAGAATGGCCACCAGCTTAAACGGCGAGTTGTTGCAACTCAGTCCAGATTTGCCGCACCAGGCTCTCATCAGGTGGTGTTAATTCACCAGCCGTAATGGCTTGTTGCAGACTCTGCTCGACCTGTTGCACCAGTTCAATCTGACTAAACTCAGCGGCCGACAACTGTAAGGTGCCCACCGCTAAATCAACATGACCGCGCAGATAACCGGCGGCAAATAACTGATCATCGCTGGCGGTGGCGACACTTTGGTCAAAATAATCGGCGATTGCCTGAATAAACAACTCAGTTTGCTGCATCTTCTTCCTCAAATCCTATCCGGTACATCACATAGTCGTTATAACCAACCAGCACTTTGATCATGCCGCTTAGCTGTTGATCCAAACCGGCATCGCCACTGTCACTGAGCAGCGGTCGGCCCTGGAGTTGTTGTAATTTATGTTTGGTCGCCACCAGCAGAATGTTCTCGCGGCCAATAGCGCGGATCACTGCTGGCGACAGTTGTTGATTGCCACGACCAAAGATATGGCCCTGCCCCCCAATCAGGGTGATCACCAACCGGGTGGCGCCCGGCTTCACCAGTTGTAACAACGCTTCTGCCGTCACATCCGACGCGAGCACAGTGCCATTTTCCACCACATCAACACCCAGTAAGGTATTGGGCAGCCCAAGCTGCTGCATCACAGCAGCCACTGTACTGCCAGAGCCCATCACATAACGGACTTCATCTTCCATCTGACTGGCCAGATAGGCTGCCAGATCATCCAACACCAGCTCTTCCGATTCCTTGCCAGCCATTTTCACGCTCTGGACATAACGCAACTCGCTGGGGATTTGCATTTCGCCGTAACGTCTGGCGCGCACAGTGCCCTGGCGAAAGGCGGTCTCATCAATATCCATTACCTGCGCATCCTGCACTGTCACCAATTCGCCGCGCACCATCTGCGCCACGACTTTACCCGCCGCCGCGGGCGTGATGGCATAGACGCCGGAATGAATTTTACAACCTGCCGGAATGCCAAGCACTGTGGTCGCAGCACCCACACTGCTACAGATATTACGGGCGGTGCCATCACCACCGGCAAACAACAGTAAATCGATGCCTGCCGCGACTAAAGCTTTCGCGGCGTCTTCGGTATCCTGGGCCGTGGAAGGCTGTTGCGCCGCCGTATAGACCACCTTGACCGCAAAACCCATACTGCTGGCGAGGGTTGCCCCCATATCTGCTGCCACTGTCAGGATCTCAAGCTCAGATTGCAACGGCAGCAATTCAGTTAACGCAGCCGCAACCCGCTGTTGGGCCTGGGGGACAGCCCCAAGCGCTAACGCTTGCGCCGCGACCCCGTCACTGCCTTTAAGGCCAACGGAGCCACCGACCCCAGCCCATGGATTAATGATCAAACCTAATCTGAATAACGGAGATTTAATTTTATCTGCGATTGCCTCAGCTGTATTCACGATTTGCGCCATCCTACTTTCATCAGGGTCAAGGACCTGTCTGCCGGCTCGCCAGACCCGGTCGTCTTACTACAGCCTTCACTTACATCCGCAAGGGCGCTGCAGCGGCCGGCATTGTAACCATTGTGCCGCGGTTTTCCCAGTCTGAATGGCGCTGCGGCCTGAGTTGAGGTCATGACCAACCACAATTGCAGCCATCCTGGATAGTTTGGCAGCGGCTTTTCGCTTGCAACGGATTGCCAGCCAGGCTCAACTCCATTAGATTGACGTTTTACGCTTTCTGGTTGGACCTTTGATATGACGTTGTCAGGCTTGCACTTTCAGCAAATGCGCCAGGCATTTGCCACCACCCCTTATCCATCGCTGGCTCAGCGCAAAGCGCAGCTACAGGCATTAAGGCAACAATTATTACGCCAACAACATAACCTCTGCGCCGCCGCCAATGCCGATTTTGGTCAGCGTGCCGACAGTGAAACCAGGTTGCTGGAAATTTTGCCAACGCTCAATAGCATTGATTACAGTCTGAAACAGCTGGCCAGTTGGCTCAAGCCCAGTCGCCGTCATGTCAGTTGGTTGTTTCTGCCCGCGAAAAATTATGTGTTGTATCAGCCGCTCGGTGTGGTGGGCGTGATAGTGCCGTGGAATTATCCGATTTTTCTCAGTTTAGGGCCGCTGATTGCTGCCATCAGTGCCGGCAATAAGGTACTGCTGAAACTGTCTGAATTTACCCCGAAAACCAATCAGGTGCTCAAGCTCATCATTGAAACAGCCTTACCTGATGCGGCGCTGGTGATCGAAGGGGATGCCGCAGTCGCCGCCGAGTTTAGCCAACTGCCTTTTGATCATTTACTCTATACCGGCTCTACCGCGATTGGCCATCAGGTGATGCGGGCAGCCAGCCAACATCTGACCCCGGTCACACTGGAGCTGGGTGGTAAATCACCGCTGTTACTGGCACCGGATGCCAATATTGCCAAGGTCGCCAACCGCATCATCTTTGGTAAAACCGCCAATGCCGGTCAAACCTGTGTCGCGCCTGATTATGTGCTGGTTGCCAGGCCACAACTGCCAGCGCTGGTCGACGCCTTACAACAGCAATTTCAACAGTTTTATCCGACCGACGGCTCTGGCAGCACCCCTTATACCAGTGTGATCAATCAGCGCCATTATCAGCGTTTGTTGGATAATCTGCAGCAAGCGCAGCAACTGGGTGCCACTGTGATTGGCTGTGACGGCAAAGATTATCTGCAACAGCAAAATCCGCAGCGTTTATTGCCGCTGCAACTGGTGCTGGATGCACCGGAGCAGGCGATATTATGGCAACAGGAAATCTTTGGGCCGGTGTTGCCGATTATGGCTTACGACGATATCGATACAGCTTTGGCATTTATCCGGCAAAGACCCAGACCGCTGGCACTGTATTTATTTACCGATGAGCCGTCGTTACAGCAAAAAGTCTTACATCAAACCCACGCCGGCGGCGTCTGTCTGAACGAAACCTTATTACATGTTGGCCAGGATGATTTACCCTTTGGCGGTATCGGCCCTTCGGGGATGGGGCATTACCATGGCAAAGAAGGTTTTTACACCTTCAGCCATGCCAAGGCGGTGCATCAGAAAGGCCGGATCAACAGCACCTTGCCGGCCTATCCGCAGTACCGTGCCAAACTATTGGACCCGCTGATCCGCTGGTTATTAAAAGCCTGATCCGACCACAACACCAGCTGGTATCAGACTGCCGGCTGGATTTGTTTTGGCAACCAAAGCGCCAGCAGCGCCGAGAGCAAAGCAAAAACTGCCGCCAGCACAAAACTGAAAGTTGAGCCCGCCCCATCCTGCCAGCTGAGACCGGCAATATAAGCGCCAAGAGCGCCACCACCACCATAGATCAAACCTGCATAAAGCGCCTGACCACGGCTGCGATGGGACTGCGGAAAAAATTGCTGAATAAACTGCATGGCACAGCTATGCGCAATGGCAAAACTAAAGGCATGCAATAACATACTGGCCGCCAGCAACCAGGGACTATCGGCATAAAAGGCCACTATCAGCCAGCGAAGTGCGGTCACTGCATAACAAAATCCAAGCAATTTCTGATAGCTACGGCCAGCCAAAATTTTACCGGCAAAATAAAAAGCCACAATTTCTGCCGCCACCGCCAGCGCAATCAACAGACCGGCTTCGGTACCACTGTAGCCGTGATCACGGGTATACAGGGTAAAAAACCCGTAAAAGGGCGCAAAACTCATCTGAATAAAAAAGGCGCCAAGCATAAATTTAACAAAACCACTGTGGCGCCATAATTGGCGAAAACGAAAAGGCGTGCTGCTGTGATCAGCCGATAACTGGAATTTCGGCAACAGCCATAAAGTGACCAGCATCAACAACAAAAACAACAACGCACTGTGGGGGAGCATCTGCGGTCCGGTTTGCTGAAACCACCAACCGCCCAGCATCACCAGTACGATATATCCGACTGAGCCTGCGGTTCTGACCTTGCTGTATCTGCTGGTGTTATTGTCCAGATAATGAAAAGCCGAACTTTCCAACTGCGGTAAAATGGCGGTCCAGCACAGGCTATACAACGCCAGCCCCAGCACCAAGGCCCAATAGCCGCCCTGATAGAAACTACTGAGCCAGCCAATAGTGGCAAGCACAGCACCAAACCGCATCACGCCGATCGGATCACGCCGTTTTGCTGCCAGTGCCGCCCATAAACTGGGTCCCAGGATCCGCATGCCGGTGACGATGGCGAGCAATACACCAATATCATGTGAATTCAGCCCGCGATTATCCAGAAACAAGCCAATGTAAGGCACAAAAACCCCTAACACGGCAAAATAGGCAAAATAAGCCAGACTGAGTGTCTGTGGCGTGGACAGTTTCAAGCAAAACTCCGCATAAAAAACAAAAACCCGGTCAGGCTGAGGCTTCAGCGCTGCCGGGTCAACTGACATACCGGGTCATCAGGCGCGCAATAAACTGCTATTGCCCAGCCATCTGACCACGGCCGATCCGGGCAATATCCGGGGTACTGACCTGAACCTGGTGGTTTTGCGCCTGATGCCGCAGGAAATGATCCATCAGCACGATCGCCAGCATGGCTTCTGCGATAGGCACAGCCCGGATGCCGACGCAGGGGTCGTGCCGGCCTTTGGTCAGCATCTGCACCGGTTCACCACTGGTATTGATACTATCCCCTGGAATACTGATACTGGAGGTTGGTTTGAGCGCAATACTGACGTGAATATCCTGACCCGAGGAAATGCCGCCCAGAATACCACCGGCATGATTCGCGCTGAAACCGGTCGGCGTCAAGGCATCACGATGGGTCGAGCCCTGCTGTTCCACCACTGCAAAACCATCGCCGATTTCCACCGCTTTGACGGCGTTGATACTCATCATGGCATGGGCAATATCGGCATCTAACCGATCGAATACCGGCTCACCCCAACCCACAGGCACATTGCTGGCGACCACGTTAATCCGCGCCCCCACTGAGTCACCTGCTTTTTTCAAGTCGCGCATAAATTCATCCAGCGCGCTGATTTTAGTCGCATCGGGACAGAAAAAGTCATTTTGCTCGACTTGCGCCCAATCCAGCTGTTCAGCTTTGATTGGGCCTAACTGCGCCAGATAAGCCCGCACTTCGACACCAAAACGTTGCTGCAAATATTGTTTGGCAATAGCACCAGCGGCAACCCTGATGGCAGTCTCACGCGCCGAAGAGCGGCCACCGCCGCGGTAATCGCGAATGCCATGCTTATGCCAATAGGTATAATCGGCATGACCCGGTCGGAACACGTCTTTAATGGCGGAGTAATCCTGCGAGCGCTGATCGGTGTTTTCAATCAATAAGCCAATAGAACAGCCGGTGGTGGTGCCTTCAAACACGCCGGAGAGAATTTTCACCACATCATCTTCCCGCCGCTGCGTGGTATACCGTGAAGTCCCAGGCTTACGCCGGTCCAAATCATGCTGAATAGCGGCCAGATCAAGCACCAGTCCTGGCGGGCAACCATCGACGATGCCTCCGATGGCCGGGCCATGACTCTCACCAAAAGTTGTTAAGCGAAACAACTCGCCGATACTATTCCCCGCCATGCCTTACTCCTCAAATGCTTGCTGATGGGCCACTAACTGTGCTTTGGTCAGCGCAAACACACCGATACCGCCTTTTTGAAATTCAATCCAGTGAAATGGCACTTGTGGGAACTGTTCTGCCAGCGCCACCATCGAATTTCCCACTTCACAAATCAGCACGCCCTGCCCGGTCAGGTGACTGGCGGCTTCACGCAGGATCTGCCGCGTCAACGCCAGACCATCAACGCCTGAGGCTAATCCCAGCTCAGGCTCATGTTGATATTCATCCGGTAAATCGGCCATATCTTCAGCATCAACATAAGGTGGATTGGTGACAATCAAATCATATTGTTGGCCAGGTAAAGCATCGAAACAATCCGATTGAATCGGGAACACCCGCTGCTCCAGCCCGTGCTGACTGATGTTTAAATCGGCAACCGCCAGCGCGTCTTCACTAATGTCTACCGCATCCACTTCGGCTTCTGGCAGATAATGGGCACAAGCGATCGCGATACAGCCAGATCCGGTGCATAAATCCAGAATGCGCTGCGGCGCAGTCACCGGGAACCATGACGCAAACTGTTGCACAATGAGTTCACCAATCGGCGAACGTGGCACCAGCACCCGCGCATCAACATAAAAAGGTAAACCGGCAAAATAAGCCTGCGACGTTAAATAGGCCGACGGGATGCGTTGTTCAATCCGTTGTTGCACTAAAGCCGCAAATTGCCGTCTCTCACTGCGGGTCAAGCGGGTTTGTAACAACGCCGGCTCCGCCAGATGCGTCAGGTGGAGGGTATAAGCCAGTAACACACCCGCATCATCCCATGGATTATCTGTGCCATGGCCAAAATACAGATCAGCAGCATTAAACTGACTGACAGCCCAGCGCAACCAATCGTGCACAGTGCATAAATCCGTCACCGCTTCGTCGATTAATTCAGCGGTCAGTTGAAAAGGTTCGTGTTCAGTCATTTATTTAACTTAGCTCTTTGGGTAGACTGCCCGCTATGAGCAAGTCTAAATTTCCTAGTGAAGATGAAATCCGGCTGTTCCGGGACGCGATTTCCGGCGCCCAGCCTATGCAGCAGGACAAGATACCGCCTGAGAGGCGGCTTCGCAACAAAAAAACTGCCGTAAAGACGGCTGCAGAGCCCGAGCCTGCTGATTTATTCTATTTTTCTGATGAATTTGAAGGTTACCAGTCGGACAGTCTGACTATCAGTTACGTGCAACCAGGGGATGACCCCTATCTGCCAAAAAACCTCAAACGCGGTGAGTATCAACCGGTGGTGGTGCTGGACTTACATGGCTTGACGCAACAACAGGCGAAAACGGAGCTGGCAGGTTTATTGGCCTATTGCCAACGTGAACATCTCAATTGTGCTTGTATTGTGCATGGCAAAGGCAGCGGTATTCTGGCAAAAAAAGTACCTAACTGGCTGATCCAACATCCGAATGTGCGGGCCTTTCATACCGCCCCCACCCATTGGGGGCGCGACGGCGCTGTCCTGGTGTTGCTGCGCACGCTGCTGTAACTGCGGGTCAGGCGATGATGACAAGCCTGACCTTGAGCTGATAACCCAGGTTAGCTTAAACCGGCTAACACTAAATCCTGTGGCGCCATTTTTTCCAGCACCCGGGCCGCCTGTCCTGGTTGATAATCAAGGCACACCAGGCCGGACGTTTCAAAAATGGGCGCCAAGGCCCCCCGGCTGAAAGTCTCGACCAGAAAACTAACCAGTGGCATGTGTGATATCAGCAAAAACCGGCCATTGGGTTGTTCTGCCCATAACGCATCCAGATAGAGTTGTACTTGCTGACTGTCGCCTTCCGGCACTAACTCAGGCAAAATTTCAAATTGTGAAACCTGTTGTTGTTGTGCCACCATAAGCTCAGCAGTTTGGCAAGTACGCAGATAAGGGCTGCAAAACACCCGATCAAAACTCTGATAATGGCGGGATAACCAGAGCGCCATTTGACTGACCTCTGCCCGGCCTCTGCCGGTAAGTTGCCGTTGACTATCCTGACTCTGTAAGGGCTCTGCGTCGCCGTGACGCATGATAACCAGATTGACCATTGTCTACACCATTTACAACTTCGCGCCCAACGCGAAAAGAGTGCGCTATGATAATGAAAGATTGCTGTCACAGTAACTGTTAATAAAGCATAAAATTTATGCTTTATATTCCTATTCGGTATGATGAGTCGTTGTTTTACTCGTCCAGATTTGCAACCAAACGAGGCCAGCCTTGAAAAAAAGCCATGTACTGCAAAGCCCTAATGATCATCGCCGCTATTTCCCCTTCACCCTGGCCAATGGTTTGCGGTTATTGTTGGTCGAACAAACAGATGCCGAAAAAAGTGCTGCCGCGCTGGCTGTCAATGTCGGCCATTTTGATGATCCGGCGGATCGGGAAGGACTGGCACACTTTTTGGAACATTTGGTGTTTTTAGGTTCGGCCAGTTTCCCGCAAGCCGGCAGTTATCAGCAATTTATCAGTGCCCATGGTGGCAGCCACAATGCCTGGACGGGCACTGAACATAGCTGTTTTTATTTTGATATCGAACATCCGCATCTGGCGGAAGCCTTACACCGTTTTGCCGATATGTTCAGTGCCCCGCTGTTCAGCGCAGAAGCCGTCGATAAAGAGCGGCAGGCGATTGAAGCTGAGTTTTCGATGAAACTCAAAGATGATGGCCGCAGGATTTATCAGGCTCATAAAGAAAGCATTAATCCGCAGCACCCTTTTGCCAAGTTTTCTGTCGGAAATCTGGCAACGCTGGATGACAGACCAGCGCAAAGCGCACAACAAGCAGTGCAGGATTTTTATCAGCAGCAATACAGCAGTCAGCGGATGACGCTGGTGCTGGTGTCTGCCTTACCTTTGGCAGAACAACAAGCCTTGTGCGAACGCTATTTCAGTAATTTGCCTGATCATTTACCAGCTAAAACACCATTGCAGCCCCCGTTCTATCTGGCTGAACACCTGGGCATCCAACTCAATATCCAGCCACATAAACCAACCCAGCGCTTTGTCGCCAGTTTTGCTTTACCTGATATTCAGCCCTGGTATCGCTATAAGCTGGTTAGCTTTCTGGCGCATTTATTGGGTGACGAAGGCCCTGGCTCGTTATTAAGCCTGCTGAAAAACCGCGGCTGGGTCAACGGCTTGAGTGCGGGTGGCGGTATCGATGGCAGTAACTACAAAGATTTCACCCTGGCTTTTGAACTGATGCCGGCTGGCATGTTTCATCTGGATGATATTCTGGCAGAAAGTTTTGCGTATCTGGCGATGCTCCGACAACAACCCTTTCCGGCGACCTTGTTTGCCGAACGACAAAAACTGGTCAGCTGGGGTTTTGATTATCAGGAGCAAAAGCCACCGTTGCAGCTGGCCAGCGATCTGGCGATTAATCTGCAACATTATCCGGTCGAGGATTACATTTTTGGGGATTACCGGATGGAGGCGCCGCCAGCCGCGCTCTATCAACAGTTATTAGGTTATTTTCATGCTGAAAACCTGCGATTGATGCTGATAGCGCCGGACGTCAACGTCGACCGGCAGGCGCGCTGGTATCATACGCCCTACAGCCAGTTGGCTTTACCGAGTGAACTGCTGCAGCGGCTGGCTCAGGCCGGCCCCAGCCAGCACTGTCATTTGCCCGGCGCCAATCCCTATCTGGTGGCCCAGTTACAGCTGTTAGATCAAGCCGAACACCAGCCTGTGCCACAAGCCTGGCTGCAAAGCACGGAGCTAACCTTATGGTTTAAGCCAGATACCGAATTTCAAACGCCCAAGGGGCATATTTTTGTCCAGTTGACGCTGCCAAACACGATCCGGAATTTAACCGAACTGGCACTGACCAAACTTTGGCTGGAGCTGTTGCTTGATGATATTAACGAGCAATTTTATCCTGCCACCACAGCAGGCCTGCATTACAACCTTTATGTGCAGCAACATGGGCTGACGCTGCACAGCTCAGGCTTGTCCGGCAATCAGATTGCCCTGGTCAGCGATGTATTGCAGCAAATGCCGCACCGCCAATTTAGCGAACAGCGTTTTGTTGAACTGCAACGTCAACTCATCCAGCATTGGCAGAACCATGGTCGCAACAAACCGGTCAGCCGCCTGTTCAGTCAGCTGTCGGCTTTATTACAACCACTGAACCCGGATCCGGTCAAATTAGCGCAATTGCTGCAACAAACCAGCTTCGCTGAATTTAACCAGTTCTGCCAGCACATGTTCATGCAGGTGCATCTGGAAGCGCTGATGCTGGGCAACTGGACGCCAACCGATGCCGGTCAATTGGCACAACAACTAAAGCTTTGGCAACAACAGCTGCAAAGTACAGGCCAGCATCTGGCACGGCAAAGTTATAGCACCAGTGGGCTTGGACCTGTCTGGCTGGAGTTGCCAATGCCACAGGAGGATGCCGCACTGGTAATTTATCTGCCGGCCAAGGATCGTACGCCAAGAAGCATGGCGTTGTTTATGCTAGCCAATCATCTGTTATCACCTGAGTATTTTCACGCCCTGCGCACCGAACAACAACTCGGTTATCTGGTCGGCACCGGTTACGTGCCGATGGATCTGAAACCAGGCATCGCTTTTTATGTGCAATCGCCAAGGGCGAGCAGCGCAGATCTGTATTTCGCCACCGTCATTTTTTACCGTAAATTCCTCGAAGAACTACCAGATTTGCCATTAGACGAATTTAACGAATTCAAACAAAGCCTGCAGGCGCAAATTCAGGAAAGAGACAGTAGTCTGAGCAGCAGGGCAAAACGGATTTGGCTGGCGATTGGTCAGGGTGATATCCAATGCCAGCTTGCCAGTGCGATTGAGCAAGAACTGCAACACCTCAGCCTGGCTGACTTTGTCGACTTCTGTTATGGCCTGTTGGCACCTGACTATGATGCCATTTTTCTGGCGACGGGCCCAGCACCAGAGCATAGCCATCTGCAAAGTCTGGCCTGTGCAGCATTAAGGGAAAAGTTAAAGTTAATACAGCATCACTGAATTGAAAACATAAAAAAACATAATGCTGCTCATTTTTGCAGCATTGAAAACGACCAGAGCAGCCCAGCTTAGGATAGATTGGCTTTGACAGCGCCTGCTATTTTATATAATTTACCGGTAACCACCTGCCGGACTCTTTAACGTGTGAAAAATAATAACAAAATGAATAAGTTCGCTTTGCTGCTTGCTGGCTTTTGTTGCCCACTGCCGGCTTTGGCGCTGGACTGGCAAAGGTCAATGCCTTATGTATTATCCTCTATCTTATTGTTTTCTTTCGGTGCTCTGCTGCTGGCGCATTTATCTATTCTGAAAATGCGGCGTTACCAGAACCGGCTGGAACAAAGTGAAGAAAGATTGCGGCTGTCGCTGTGGGGCAGTGGCGACGAATTATGGGACTGGAATATTAGTTTTGGCACTTTGTACCGCTCCAGCTCCTGGCAACATCCGGTTGAAATGAAGCCTGAAACCAACCAATTCCCGCCTAACCGCGATCAAATTCATCCAAAAGATTTAGAACGGGTCACGGAACAGCTGTATTTGCATTTAGCGGGGGATACCCCTTATTACGAAGCCGCTTACCGCTTGCGGGCCTCGGATGGCGGCTGGGTCTGGGTACTGGACCGCGGTAAAGTAGTCAGTACCGATGCAGATGGCATCGCCACCCGCATGACAGGCACCATTAAAAACATTCAGTTACTCAAACACACCGAGGAACGGCTGGAACTGTTTGCCCGTTGCCTGGAAAACATTTCCGATGCGGTGGTGATCTGTGATACCAACTTTATGGTCATTGAAGTTAACCACTCCTTCAGCTCTATCACCGGCAAAAGCCGGGAACAGGTGATCAAAAAGCCTTTTGACCTGGCGATGTACCCAACCCGCTTCCTACAGGAAATTGGCGCCGTGTTGCAGGCTGAAGGCAGTTGGCAAGGTGAAATTCAGGACCAGCGCATCAGCGGTGAAGTCTATCAGGCTGAGCTGAATTTTGATGTGGTCAAAGATGACCATCATACGATTACCCAATATGTTGCAGTGTTTTCTGATATCAGCGAGCGCAAACGCAAAGAGGCTGAACTCAGCCGTTTGGCCAACTCCGATACCCTGACCGGTTTGCCAAACCGCGCTTTGTTCTCCTCCGAACTCAGCCGGCTGGTGGAACGGGAAGTGAAACATGCGCTGTTGGTGTTTGATTTGGATAACTTCAAAAAAATCAATGACTCGCTTGGCCACCAGTTGGGTGATTCGCTACTGATTAAACTGGCGCAGCGGTTAAGTCAGCTGACGCGGCAAAAAGAGCGCTTATACCGGCTTGGTGGTGATGAGTTTGCCATTTTGCTGGAAAATACCAACGATATTCATACCATTACCACCATGGCCAAAGAGCTGATTAAACAAATCAATCTGCCATTTTTTATTAACCAGCACGAATTGGCGATTACCAGCAGTATCGGCATTGTACTCTATCCTGAAGACGGCACCGATCCGGAAGCCCTGCTCAGAAATGCCGATACGGCGATGTATCATGCTAAAAATGAGGGCGCCAACCGCTATCTGTTTTTTAATGATTCGATGAATAAACTGGCGGTCAAACGGTTGCAGTTGGAAAACCTGATCCGGCATGGCTTAAAAGAAGACTATTTCACTGTGTATTATCAGCCGAAAATGGACATTCTTAGTGGGCAATTGGTCGGGATGGAAGCCTTGGTCAGGTTTATCACGCCCAAACGTGGTTTGATCAGCCCAGCCTCTTTTATTCCGGTGTCAGAAGAAACCGGCCAGATTGTTGAAATCGGTGAAGTGGTACTGCGTAAAGCATGTAAAGACGTTAAACGCTGGATTGATCAGGGCTTGTTCCATGGTCGCGTTGCCGTGAACTTGTCCGTGAAGCAGTTTATGTTGCCTTATTTGTGTGAGCAAATCGATGACGTGCTGCAGCAAACCGAGCTGCCCTCTTACCATCTGGAACTGGAAATTACGGAAGGTACCGTCATGCAATCGCCGAAAATGGCGATTGATACCATGAAAAAATTGCGCGCGCGCGGTATCCATCTGGCAATGGATGATTTCGGCACTGGGTATTCATCGCTGGCTTATCTGAAACAGTTTCCGCTTAATACGCTGAAAATAGATAAAGCTTTTATCGACGATATGAACACAGCCCGTGGCCGCAATATGGTCGATACTATCGTCACTATCGCCCATAACT